>Ga0208645_1000091_pt1 | contig 146511 bp, 121 predicted proteins | sample VirMetDEL_Sep_01_FD_184519 | JGI IMG/M metagenome (GOLD analysis project Ga0208645, IMG submission 184519) | Aqueous microbial communities from the Delaware River and Bay under freshwater to marine salinity gradient to study organic matter... | ecosystem: Environmental > Aquatic > Marine >...
GAATGAGTGGAGCTCATCGATACTAAGAAGTAACTGCTGAATAGACACAAAAAAATCCGATTAAGAAAGCTTAATCGGATTTTCTGAGGCTATTCAATTAAATTCAACCCTTAAGTGAACAGCATTACGCTTACAGGGTCTTCTCTAAAATGCTAATATCAGGACAGCCACCGGATGATTGGGACGACCTTTTAAAGGCTTCGACACGCCATTTTCTTTCAAACGACGATGAACTCTCATCGTAAAAAATAGCCTTTAAATAAGGTTTTAAGCAGCGGTTAAACCGCTGCGCTTTGCTCTTCAACCTCTTCTTCTACGCGTCCTTTTTCTGCCCAGTACATCAAACATAATGCCAAGGTGCCCATGATGACAAAGCCACCCGAGATCGGCAATAAGGTATTGTTGTACATTTGGCCTATGACGGTGCCGATGCTCATGGACATGATAGACGACACCGACCCAATCACAGCCGAGGCGATGCCTGCTACATGTCCCATCGGTTCCATTGCCAACGAGTTGACGTTACCGAACAATAACCCAAAGCAGAAGAATAAGATCGAGGCGTAAACTAAGAACATCCATAAGCTAATGGTGACAAAAGCGTGTAAGGCAAAAAACGCGATGGAGGTGATAACGACAATACAAATCGCACGGAAGGCGATGTACTTGGCGCCATGTTTCTCGACAATACGAGAGTTAATTAAGGATGAAAACCCCAGTACCAGAGCCAGCACGCCAAAGTAAAAAGCAAATAAATTGCCTGTTTCAAATTGCACTTGGAAAATCTGCTGTGACGAATTTAAATAGCCAATAAAGCTACCAAAGAACAGTCCCATGCAAATGGTATAGCTGGCGGTAATGCGGTTGGTTATTACCTCTTTAAAACCGTCGTAGAAACCTGTCGTGGTAAAAGGAATACGATTTGACTTCGGTAAGGTTTCTTTTAAACGCCAACCAATCCAAACCATTAAAACTAGGGCATAAACCAGATATAACTCGAAAATACCACGCCAATCGTCCACAAACATGATGGCTTGTCCAAGCGTTGGGGCAATGGCAGGCACTAAAACGAAAATCATCATCACCAATGACATGATACGAGCCATTTGCGCGCCGTGGTATAGATCACGTACCAAGGATATGGCGGATATATAAGGTCCTGCTACCCCTAAGCCCTGAATAAATCGACCTAACATGAGTGCTTCTAAACTCTCGGCTTGATAACAGACAACTGTGCCAATTAGATACAAGGCAAAGCCACTAAACAGAATAGGACGTCGACCTAAGGCGTCGGAAAGTGGACCACAAATCAGCTGGCCCATTGCTAAGCCTAAAAACAACATACTAATGAGTAATTGTGGTTGGTTTGCCGTCGCGGCGCCAAGCTCGTCGCCGATAATGCCAAGGGCAGGCAATAAAGCATCAATAGAGATGGCCGTGATTGACATTAATAAGGCAACTAAGAGTGTGAATTCCTTCGATCCCATGCCGGACGAAGAAGTATCGTTATGAGCATTTTCCATGAGGTGTTCCTAAGAAAACTATAGATTGTTGAGCGTGCACTAGGTTCACGCCTCAAATAATAGTCGAGCATTATACTCAGGCTTTGTAATAGCGAGTTTTCTGTTGTGTGCACAAAATGAGGAAATGTGCCCTTTCCCAAGGGAGGGGCAAAAATAGACGCGTTTTGATAAAAACTCCGACATGCCTTTGTATTGCTTAAAGCCATCTTTTAAAGCGTTTGTCGTGTAATTTTGTGTAATTGACATTTGTTTAACTTCGGCTAACTTTAGTAAGGTTTTTGTCAGTTTTTGATAGGAATTGAGAAAGTCAGTGTTAAAAGTAACGATGTAATTTATGGATACAAGGAATTTATCATGAAAAAAACAAGCAAGTTATTATCACTTTCTTCGATATCTGCAGCGGTATTGGTTGGTACCTTTGTCACTATGCCACAAACAGCATTGGCGTGTGGTGAAGATGCTTACATAGGGCAAATTTGTATTATGGCGGGCTCATTTTGCCCGCGTAATACTGTAGAGCCGATGGGGCAGACTGTCTCACTTAATGAGAACGCGGCATTATTTTCATTGATTGGTTGTACTTATGGTGGTGATTGTCGAACCACTATGGCATACCCCGATCTTCGTGGCCGAGCGCCAGCAGGAATAGGTCAAGGACCAGGTTTAACCGAGGTTCCGGTAGGGGTTCGTTATGGACAAGAGAGGATTGTGCAGACCATTGATCAAATGCCAAGCCATAACCATGAAGCGGAATTTACACCTAATGGTGGTGCGACTGGCGGAGGTACGGCTACTGGGACAGTCAATTTGCCAGTGACTGGGTCTGCGAAAATTGCGTCTTCCGTCGCTGCGTCAGCATCGAATAAGCCTTCTGATCATGCAGTGCTTGGTCCTGCTACTTTGCCGACGGCTAATATGTATAGTGTTGCTGGCACAGCTGCAGATCTTAATATAGGGCCTACTGGTGCCGTTACTGGTACAGCTTCAGGTACGATTAGTCTTCCTGTTACTGGTGGCGGAAGCAGTGGTGGTACCGTTGAAGTAGGTGATACAGGTGATGGGAAAGCGATGGCTATTGTGGGGCCTCGTACTGCTATGCGTTATTGTATGGTGACGAATGGCTTATATCCGCCGCGCAGCTAATTAGTTGCTTTTGAAGTGGGGTAATCTTAGATGTGAGTAACAGCCCACTTCATCTTCCTCTTTACAGTAGTTATTTTTACAAGAGTCATTTCTTAATGGTTTATAGTTCGAAATGAGTCTTGTTTCTTTGTTGACTTGTATTGTTTAAACGGTGCGGTTATCGGAACGACGAGTGGTCCGGTATCACTGCCTGTTAATTTAGCGTCAGGCGTCAATGGTACGGTTGAACTTGGTTATATGAGCGGTAATAACGTTACAGGACAAACAGTCCCGTTTCCTATTGTCGCTCCTCGGATCGCTTTGACTTTTTGTATTGCCACTGTGGGCTTGTATCCACAGCGTTCATAGTGTTTGAAGCGGGGTTATTCAATTGAATAATCCCGCTTTTTTGAATGTTAAATTTCTACTTTGGGTCTCTCAGGTGATAGGACTGGTGAGGTTTAGGTTGGTTTTTAACTAGACTGTTAATAATTGTAATTCAGTACATATTTTTTACTTACTTACTATTATATTTGAACACACTTGATCTAAAATAGATCAAGAAATTGCAAAGATTGAAAGGTGTTTTGCTTTTTAATATTGAGGTTGAAGGTTAGGAATATGGATGTTGTCTTCACTATTTTTTGTACAAAAGTAAGTTTCACACTTCTTTCGCTGAGCCGTTCGGTACTGTCTATTTTTTCAACTCTGTATTTTCAAATTTCTCGAACCTTTTCATTTAATACGTATTTAACATGCTTCTGGAGTCGCGATGTTTTCTAGTGTGTTCTGTGGTCGTGCAACATTTGTTGCACTGATGGTTACTGTTATCTCAGGCTGTGCCAATTTTGCTTCTCAATCATCTGGTGCGACGTTGGACTGCGATGATCGTTACACTCGCTGTGCGGTACTTTCTGAACAACAGGGTAAGGAAGAGGTGATCATTCAAAATGAAGAGCCTACTGACGTTTCTGTACCCTTGATTATCGTGCCCCCAACAATTGCACCCATTCTGTTTGATTTTGATCAAGCCAAAACGACGCGTCTTGAATTTGATGAGGCTGTGGCTTTTCTGATTATGTACCCAGATTCTCAGCTTACCTTGCATGGTTATACCGATCCAATAGGACAAGAAGCTTATAACCAAGCGTTGTCTTATCAACGTGCCGCTTATGTTCGTGATCGCCTATTAATGCAGGGCGTATCGGCCGCGCAAATAAGCGTAAAAGCGCATGGCGAAAGCGACTTGGTGGTGAAAGAAATCTCGAATACTCAATTCAGCTCTAAGGCGGATTGGGTGAAGCATTACTCCGCAAATCGTCGGGTTGAGTTTGAATTTAGTTTGCCAAATACGACATCATCTAATTGATTTTATAATATATTATTTTAAGGAGAAATCATGGCTGTTCATCCTGTGTTTACTAAGACCATGTTTGCTAAAACGGCTGTCGCAATGCTTGTTGCGACGGTGGTAGCAGGTTGTTCGGTCTCTCCCTCGCGCTTGAGTGACAATGATGTCATGGCGAATGCGGTTGAGAACCAAACCTTGTTAGCAGAGGATTTTGCCCCGGTTACTCAGGCTATTGATCTCAATGAAGCTTTCGCTCGTACCATTAAGCATAACCGCGATGCACGTTTAAAAGCGTTTGAAGCAGTTGTGTCGCAGGGGCAGTTGGCCGTCGATCAGTTTGATATGTTGCCTGATTTAGCGGCTCGAGCTGGTTACGCTTACCGCAATAACTATGCGGCGTCAGCGTCAGTCAGCTTTGTCGGTGATGAGCCAGCTGCGTTAGGGTCGAATCCAAGCTACTCTGTTTCCTCAGACAAAAGTACCTTTACTGGCAGTGTTGGTGCCACATGGGATGTGCTGGATTTTGGTTTGTCGTATTTTCGAGCCAAGCAGCAGGCTGACCGTTTCCTGATCTCTAAAGAGCGGGAACGCAAAGTAGTACAGACTATTATGCAGCAAACGCGTAATGCTTATTACCGTGCGGTGTCAGCAGAGCGTTTGCTGGCTAAGATTGACCCATTGATTATCCAGTCTCGTTCCGCACTCGCGGACTCAGCTCGCATTGAACAAATGCGTGCGCAATCGCCAATGGAAGCGTTAACCTACCAAAGAGCATTATTAGAATCCCTTCGTACCTTGCAGGATTTACGCAAAGATTTAATGCCAGCCAAGGCGGAATTAGCGACGTTAATGGGGCTCAATCCAGCAGAAAGTTTTGAATTAGCCGATGTCCGTACACCGGATTTCCAAGTGCCTGAATTAGATTTGGATATCAGCACGATGGAGCGCACGGCTTTGGTTCGTCGTCCTGAATTGATTGAAGCTCAATATCAAGAACGTATTACCAAGGAAGAAGTGAGTTCCGCCTTTTTGACCTTGTTTCCAAGCCTGAGCTTGAGTGCGGGTCTAAACTACGACGGTTCGGATTACCTAAGAAACAATGACTGGGCGAGTGCCGGTGTTGGCGTGAACTGGAATTTAATGAACGTTTTCCGTTATGGCAAAATTGATCAGCTTAATAACTTAAAAATGGCCGCGACAAAGCAACAAGCCTTAGCGGTTTCCATGGCCGTTATTTCTCAAGTACATATTGCCAATATTGAATACGCAGAAGCACAAAACTCCTATGACTTGGCGATTAACTATCTAGATGTAGCGAATCGTATTCAAGATCAAATTCAGTCAAGTCGTGCGACCCAAAATGTCGGTGAATTGACGGTGATTAGCGAACAAGTGAATGCTTTGTTAGCGGAATTGCGCCGTGATGTGGCCTATGCCGATTTACAGAATAGCTTTGGTAAAATTTTAGTGTCTATGGGCTTGGACCCGCTACCGAATGGCTTTGGAGGCATGAAATTAGAAGAGCTTGCGAATGCGTTTGATTCTATGTTTGGTCGTTGGTCACAAGGTGATATAGAGGCCGTGAGTGAAGAACAAATGCAGGCCGCTTATTTAGCAAAACAAGCGGCTGAGAAAGAGGAGTAAGTCATGTTTGGTAAAGTGGGCGTCGTTGCTGTGGCAATGCTGTTAGCGAATCAGCTGATGGCAGAGACGCTCAATGCCCGAGGTCTACTTGTGGCAACGCACAGTGCGACGCTATCCAGTGAACTGGCTGCTTTGGTGGTTGAGTTGCCGAAAAAAATGGGTGAGTCCTTCAAAAAAGGTGACACGCTGGTGGCGTTGGACTGTCGTTTGTTTGATGCTCAACAGGAGAAGGTCTCTGCTGAGGTTAAGGTCGCACAAATACGTCTAGAGAATACCAAACAGCTTAATCAATTGCGTTCAATCGGCACCCTTGAAGTGGCGATTGCTGAATCGGAATTGCAAAAGGTAATGGCTGAGCAGAGGATTGCTCAACTGAATGTAGAACGTTGCAATATTAAAGCACCATTTGATGGTGTCGTTGAGCAGGTTGATATTCATCGTTTTGAAGTCGTGCAGCAACAGCAAGCGCTACTTAAAGTGGTCGGGCGCGCGCAGTTGGAAGCCGACATTATCGTGCCCGCTGAATGGATGGCATGGTTAAAAGTAGGTAAAAAACTGCAGCTAGAGGCTGAAGAAACACAGCATACCTTACAGGCGTTCGTCAGTCATATTGGTCCTAGTGTGGACCCTACCAGTCAAACGGTACAAATACGCGCTACCATAAAGAGTGTGCCGTCCAGTATTTTACCTGGCATGAGTGTGTTGGCCATGTTTGATGAGGTTGCTTTAGGCAAATAGAAAAACAGAATAATTAGTGTTTGTAGTGTTTCAAAAATTAAATGATTTTTTAGTAATAAAAGCCTATGGATGAATAGGCTACTAGGAAAATATACCCTTAGAGGTGGTGATCATGAAGAAGCAATATTCCAACCCGTCAAGTAAGCAATCTACCAAAAAAAAGGCACCTGTTAATCAAAAGCATGCGCGCAAACCGCTTATTTCGGCTCTAGAGCCTCGACTTTTATTGGACGGTGCCGCGGTTGCTACGGCGGTGGATGTATTGACTGATTCTCAGCTTCATGATGCGTCTCAAACCGACGCAAGTCAGCAAGATTCAGATGCTTCTGTCGTGATTGCCCCTACCGAAGTGCGAGCTGTTGATCCCAGCTTGAATAATGGTAAAAAAGAAGTGGTCTTTATTGAAGACAACGTGGCGGATTACCAGACTCTGATAGACGGTATTGGTGCTGGAGTCGAAGTGGTATTGCTTGACTCCACTCAAGATGGCCTCGCGCAAATGGCGCTATGGGCCGAGAGCAACAGCGACTACGATGCGATCCATATCATCAGCCATGGTGCCGAAGGGCAGGTTAACCTAGGGGGATTTAGTTTAGACAATATTACTGTCAATACACGTTCTGCTGATTTAGCGCAACTAGGCGCGGCACTTAATGAAGACGGTGATTTACTGCTTTACGGTTGTGAAGTCGCCAGCGGAGAAGGGCAAGACTTTATTACCGCCTTAGCCCAAGCTACCCAAGCGGATGTGGCAGCATCGGATGATTTGACGGGCGCAGCTGTTAAAGGCGGGGATTGGGAGCTTGAAGCTTTGATAGGTTCAGTAACGACTGAATCTGTCGTGAATGCGGTTAGTGCGACCAGTTTTTCCGGAATTCTGGCGGATGCTACCCTCACATTCGAATCTGGCACCGGAAGCTTCTCGGGTGAAGACACCACTGCGATGACTTTTACTGAATCCACAACCAGCGCAGCATTCACCTTTACAGCCAAGCTGGATGACGGCACCGATGACATCGTAAAGCTGGGCAGCGACTATGGACAAGCTTACAACGGGGCCGAGAGTGTTTACTTTGGCGTTGGTGATCAAGTTGAGACTGCCACCATGACCATCCAGAGTGGGGGAGTGTTTGATCTGATTTCGTTGAAACTGAGCAATCAGGGCTCAGGCCCAAGTGGTGGTGACGATACATTCGATATCACCACCAGCAAAGGTGGGTCATTTACCACGGAGATCATCGCGGTAGACTCAGAAGCTCTTACTTTGATTACGCTGCCAACCACAGCAGATTTTCAGGGAATCACCTGGTTTTCGATTTCTCCGCATACTGGCAACGCGGCCTATTTGGAAATCGACGATATTGTATTAACCAACATTAGCTTCGCCAGCAACACGGCCCCCACCATCACTGGCGCACCTACTGACATTACTGTCGATGAAGATACCGCTTCCAATGTAGATTTGTCTGGCGTGACTTTTGCTGACAGCGATGGTGATAATCTTACGGTCACTTTGACCGCTTCGGCGGGTACGTTAGCGGCGTCTTCCGGTGGTGGTGTGACAGTGAGTAACTCCGGTACGGGAGTGCTGACGCTTTCTGGCTCTGCGGCGGATATTAATAGCTATTTAGATACCACCTCAAACGTTCAGTATACAGGCGCTAGCAACGCCAGTGGTGATAATGCCGCTACACTATCCATCAAGGCGAATGATGGCACGACGGACTCTAGTATTTCCACCGTCAATATTGATATTACAGCGGTTAACGATGAGCCGACTCTTTCCATCGCCGATGCCTCACAGGTTGAGGGCAACAATTCGTACAACTATATGACTTTCACGGTCACGCTCAGCGCTGCGTCGGATCAGACGGTGACAGTGAACTGGAGCACAGGCGACGGTACGGCCACTTCGGGCACAGATTATGCTAACAATGGCGACGTTCTGACCTTCGCTCCCGGTGAGACAAGTAAGACTTTCGACATCCTCCTCGGTTATGACACTGATTTTGAACCCGATGAGACCTTCACTATTACTCTGTCCGATGCGAGCAATGCCACCATTGCTGATGACTCGGCAATTGGCACTATCATCAATGATGACCCAAATCCGAATCCGCCCGTCATCAACAATCTGGATGGCGATACGCGCGCTTGGTCCAACGGCATCTACACTTTTCTGGATGATTTTAATGGTTCAATCGGTATTGCTACCGTCACAAGTGTAGATAATAACTGGGACGGCGGTTCACTGGTTATACAGCGTACTGCAACAGGCAGTACTGCAAATGGCGCCTGGGCTGGCGACAAATTCGACTTTAATAGTATTTATTACACAGCCACAGCAACCGATGCGACCAGCGGTACGCTGAAATTTTATACTCAAGCCGCAGGGCAGAGCTTTGCCAGTTACACCAATGTGAATGGTGTGCTGACTATTACCTTTAACGCCAATGCCACCTCAGAAATGGTGGGCTGGATTTTCAGCGGTATCAGCTATCAAAACGACACTCCTGCTGGCGACGTCAGTATTGGTTTTACCTTAACTGATGGATCCGGCGCCAGTACGACGGCTACTACGACGGTCACCAGTGACACTATCTACGTGACCAATACAACGGACACCTCAGTGATTGATGTCACTGATGGTATCTCTTTTAGCGAAGCCGTGGCGATAGCTGCTGCGGACACAACAGGTACACAGACCATTGTGCTGGGCTCAGCGCTGGCCGGACAGACTATTACATTAGCGGGTAATATTGCTATCAATGAAAGCTTGGTAATTGATGCCGATGCAGCCAGCGGAGTAACCTTCACGGGTTCTACCATTACAGTGGCATTAGAGCAGACTCTGGCCATTAATAATGGAAGTGGAGACACTGCTACTCTTGCCAGTATCATAGCAGGGGAAGGTAATTTAGCGAAAACTGGAGACGGCAGGCTGACGTTATCAGGCAGCAACTCTTATGAAGGTACTACCACGGTGACGGGGGGGACTCTGGCGATAAGTGCCGCCAGCAACATCAGTACGAATGAAGTCTTTTTGAGCGGCGACGTCACCTTTGCCACAGCTGGCAACACCCTCACGCTGGGCAATATTTTCACTATTGCGGACGACACTACAGTCACGTTCAATCAGACGGGCAGCGGGCACCTGACACTTTCTGGTCAGGTTGCAGGTGGTGCTGTGGGTGGTCTGCTGATTAAATCCGGCGGTGGCAATATGACCCTGGCAAATAACGAGGAATTAGGAGCTAACGTTCAAATCAATAACGGTACACTTAACGCGAAGGCATCGGTTGACAGTCTAGGTTACGGAACCGTGACCTTGGCAGGTGGTACACTTGCGTTCAGCGATGCTGGAACCTTCGGTAATGCCATCACAGTCAGTGCAGATGCAACGATTTCGCATAGTGCGAATGTCACTTTGAGCGGGGAGATTTCCGGCTCTGGTGATTTAATCAAGTCAGGGACGGGTGTGTTGACCCTGTCGGGCGATAGTGCGAATTATTCCGGTAATATTTTCCTTAATCAGGGTGTGATTATTGCCGCACACAATAATGCTTTGGGTAACACCACAGGCTCGACGACGGTAGCCAGTGGTACGACGCTGCGTATTGGTGATGGTTTAGCGCTGGCCGAAAATCTTACCATCAGTGGTGTGGGTATTAATGCGGCCTATGGTGCCTTAAAAATCAACGAAGGTTCGGGTTCAGCAACGTTAACAGGCGATATAACACTGGCTGCTGACAGTCTGATTGGTGCCTTTAACGCAGGTGATAGTCTGACGTTGAGTGGTGTGATTAGCGGTGATTTTGACTTAACCAAAGTAGGTAGCGGAACGCTGACCTTGTCAGGAGCTAATACCCACAGCGGCGCTGTTACTGTGTCGCAAGGCACATTAGCGCTGTCAGGTGGCAGTTCCATTGGTGATAGTAGTGCTGTGACTGTAAGCAGTGGTGCGACTTTGAGTCTGACTGGTGGTGACGAAACTATAGGATCATTGTCTGGATCAGGTGCGGTTGCGCTGAGTTATGGCCTAATAGTAGGTAATGCCAGCAGTACTGTGTTCTCTGGTGTTATTTCTTCAACCAATAGCAGCGGTATCACTAAAGTAGGTTCAGGTAGTCTGACCTTGAGTGGTGCCAATACCTACACAGGTTCCACCATTGTTAATGCCGGAACTCTGTATCTGGAAAATGGCTCAGCCATTGCAGATAGCAGTGCGGTGACTATAAATAGCGGAGCTGAGATCGAACTTTATATTAGTGATGAAACGATTGGTAGCCTGGCGGGTGCAGGCACTCTAACGTTGAATGGTGGCAGCCTGACGGTCGGCGGTAATAACAGTGATACGATCTTCTCTGGTCAGATTCAGGATGGAGGCAATAGCGGAGGCTTGATAAAAACAGGCTCTGGTACCCTAACCCTTACTGCTGGCGATGGCATTAATACCTACAGCGGTGGCACTAGCGTAGACTCAGGTACTTTGGCTATTTCCAGGGCATCTCACTTAGGCACTGGTTCTGTAACTTTAGGCGATGGCACGTTGCAGTTGTTAAGCGGAGGCAACCTTTCCTCCTCAAATCCTATGACAAATACCACGGTATTGACCGGTGATAGCACAATAAATGTCGCATCTGGTGTTTATGCTAAATGGTCTAGTGTGATCAGCGGCAGCGGGTCATTGACCAAAACTGGCACAGGTAGCTTGAGTGTGACAGAAGCCAATACCTACACTGGGGATACAACCTTAAGCGAAGGAGCCATTATTATCGACAGCGCTACCGCTACTTTAGGTGGTGCTGATGCAGGCAATGGCAATGCTTACGGGACTCTGACTATTCAATCTGGTGCGCATCTTGATTTTAACTACGGCGCTACTATAGCTAACGATCTGGTTATTGGTGGGGTTGGTGTTGGTTATGGTGCAATACAAGCAGGCTTTTCTGGAACAGATGTTACCTTCACAGGTGCGGTGACATTAAGTAGCGATACGCTTGTCGACCCTGGCAATATCACCTTGGAATTCTCCGGTGGTATTAGCGATGGCGGCAACGGCTACACACTAACTAATGCGTGGAACGGCACTGTCAAGTTGTCAGGCGCAGCCACTAACTGGACTGGCGGTATCAGCACTGCAGCTAACCATACCGGCAAATTTTCTATTACCGATGCCAGCAATATAGGTTCGGGAGAAATTACCCTCAATGGCGGTAGTTTGATCATTGCTGACGCAACGACTCTTTCGAACGCAGTTACTATAGGTAGCGGTGGGGGGAGTATTGATGCAAGCAATGCCGTCACATTGTCTGGTGTATTGTCTGGTACCGATGCTTTCACCAAATTGGGGGCTGGTACGTTAACTTTATCTGGTACCAATATTCATAGCGGTGCAGTGACTGTTTCGGCTGGTACGCTGGCGTTATCTGGCGGCAGCTCCATTGGTGATGATAGTGCAGTAACTGTAAATAGCGGAGCAACCTTAAGCCTGACAGAGGGTAATGAAACCATAGGGTCATTGTCTGGATCGGGTGCGATAGCGCTAACCTATGGTTTAACAGTCGGTAATGCCAGTAATACAACGTTTTCCGGTGCCATTTCATCTACGAATACTAGCGGTATAACCAAAGTTGGCACGGGTACGCTGACGTTGAGTGGTGTTAATACCTATACTGGATCAACAATGGTGTCGGCGGGTACATTGGTGGTCACTGGTGGCAGTGCGATTGCTGATACCAGCGCGGTGACCGTGGCTTCTGGTGCTACATTTGGGTTAGATGTAGATGCCTCGGAGACGGTTGGTTCTATTGCCGGTGCGGGTACTATTAGTGCCAACGGTGGTATTCTGACGGTTGGTGGTGACAACACGTCAACCACCTTCTCAGGTGTTATTTCAGAAGAGGTTAATGGGCTAGCACTTGATAAGGTCGGTTCGGGAACCTTGACCTTATCAGGTAATAATACTTACTCTGGTGATACGAGGGTATCGGGCGGTGTTTTGTCTGTTGCTGATGACTCGAACCTTGGTTATGGCACACTGACATTAAATTCAGGCACATTATCCGTAACGGGAGACGGTGCCAATATTGATAATGCCATTTCTTTGTCGTTTAACGGAGGTGTGGTAAATGTTGATACGGGGGTTGAAGCCACCTTATCGGGTGTCATTTCTGGTTCGGGTAGTCTGACTAAATCGTCGGCTGGTGAAGGGCGCTTAACGTTGTCTGGTACCAATACCTATACTGGTGCAACCACCATTAATGGCGGTACGTTATCGGTCACGGGTACTATGAATGGTTCTGGAGCGGGTGTTGTTACTGTAAACGCTGGTACACTTGAAGGCTCTGGTATCATCAATAGTGCGGTAACGGTAAATGATGGTGCTATTTTGTCGGCAGGTGTCGCAGCGAATACTGGCACACTAACGATCAATGGTAATCTATTTCTGGACGAGAATAGTACCTTGTCTGCCACATTAAGCGGTGCCAGTGATTACGATAAAGTGGTGGTGAATGGTTCCGTTGAGTTAAATAATGCTCAACTGACGTTATCTGGTGACTATGTTGTACCAGCGGCTGCAGAAGCACAGAGTTTTGAATTGCTTAGCAACGATGGTTCCGATGCGATATCAGGCACGTTTGCGAGTTTAAGTTCAGGAGCAACGAAAACCTTTAATGGTGTTGATCTCACTTCTGCTTATGATGGTAGCACAGGCAATGATTTCCTATTGACCGGACCAGAAGCCGCTAGTGTGACAGACGTCTCGGCAACGACCGACGATGGTCACTACAAAGTCGGTGATACGATTGCGATTACCCTTGCCTTTAGCAAGGTGGTGACCGTTGATGCCACTAACGGCACACCGCAACTTACCTTGGAAACGGGCACGACAGATCGTGTTGCGAATTATACTTCTGGTTCTGGCTCGAACACATTGACCTTTACTTATACTATTCAAGAAGGGGATACCAGTTCAGATCTGGATTATATCAGTACAGCGGCTTTATCTTTGAATGGCGGTACCATCAAAAATGGCACTGACGATGCCATTTTGACCTTGCCAACCCCTAATAGCAGTGGCTCGTTGGCCGCCAATAAGGCGATTGTCATCGATACTACCGCACCAGATGCGCCGGGAGCACCTGATCTGAAGGCATCTGATGATACTGGTTCTTCAAATAGCGATAACGTTACAAGCAATACATCTGGTTCATTCCGGGTAGCTGGTAGTAATGGCGACATTATTACTTTGTATGATACGGATGGGACAACGGTACTTGGTACAGGTACGGTAAGTTCTGGTTATGTAGATATCAGTGTGACTGGTTTAGCGTCAGGAGAGCACACTTTAACCGCCAAGGCGACCGACGCGGCGGGTAATGTGAGTGTGGCGTCGTCTGGTTTAACGGTGACGATTGACACCAGCGCACCGACGTTAACGAGCTCAACCCCTGCAGATGATGCGGTTAATATCGTCGTGAGCAGCGATCTATCGTTAACCTTTAGTGAAGCCCTTATTAAGGGCACTGGTACTATTGCTTTGATTAACGTTACAACGGGTGAGACGGTAGAAACTTTTGATATTGCGTCGTCTAATGCGGTAAGTCTTTCTGGCTCGACGCTAACCATAAACCCAACGGATGATTTAGAGGAAGCAACGGCTTATGCCATTCAGATAGCCAATACGGCTCTCTTGGACAGTGCTGGTAACACCTTTGCGGGTATTGGCGACAATACCACACTGAGCTTCACCACCGGCGTGACCGACTCTGCGGCACCGACGTTTTTGTCGATTCAGCGCACCAGTGATGCGGTGATTACTGGTTCGACGACCAGTTTTACCTTAACCTTTAATGAAGCTGTGGATGTCACAGCGGCGGACTTTGCACTGGAGACAACTGGCTCAGTAGCGGGCACCATTGATTCTATCTCGGGCTCTGGCACAAATAGTATTACGGTTAATGTCACGGGCGTATCTGGTGTGGGATCACTTGGTTTGAATCTGGCTACTGGCCATGCCGTCAAAGACCTAGCGGGTAACATTTTAGCCACAGTGGAGCCAGCGGACGATGAGGTCTATACCGTTGATACAGTATCACCGACGTTAATCTCAATAAATCGCGTAGACAGTGCCACGACGAATGCCGACTCCGTACAGTTTATCGCGGTGTTTAGCGAAACCGTAACAGGTTTGGGTGTTGATGATTTTGAATTAACCGGAACGGCCGTCAGTGGTGCAAGCATTAGCAGTGTGACTGGCACAGGCAATGGTTTTGTGATTACTGTTGTTGGTGTGACAGGCGATGGCACTTTGGGCGTACAGCTTAAGTCGGCGGCGACAGTAAATGATATTGCGGGTAATGCGTTAACTGCAACTACGCCTAGTGTGGTATTAGAAACCTATACTATTGAAAACATCGCACCGACGGCCACCGCGATTATCACGACGAATACCGCGTTAAGTACGGCCGACTCGGTGACCTTTGATGTGACCTTTAGTGAAGCCGTTACCCATGTCAGCATGGATGACTTTGAGATCTCTGGTGATGTAACCGGCACTATTTCAGCCGTATCGGGCTCGGGTTCTTCTTATACCGTTACTGTTAGTAATATTGTCGGTGATGGCGCCCTTGGGTTGAACTTTAAGTCTGACCAAAACATTACAGACATCGCTGGCAATACGTTGGCTGGGACAGAACCGACAACGGACGAATCTTATACTATCGACAATACCTTGCCGACTGTAGCGTCTATCAGTCGTGGCATGGTTAATCAGGTAGTCGCTGGCACGGCAACGGATGTGGTCTTTACCGTGGTCTTTAATGAAACTGTGTCCGGTTTAGCAACGGGGGATTTTGCTGTCACGGGTAATGCGGCCAACACAGGTGTGAGCAGCGTTTCCAGTGCCGATGGTAAAGTGTTCACAGTTACGGTGAGTGGTGTCAATGGCAGCATTGGCCAAACGGTCGGTTTGAGTTTCACTGGCTCCGTAAATGATACGGTTAATCAAGCTTCTGCAGCGCAATTTACCGCTGGCGACCATTATACCATTGCAGGCACCTTGCTGAATGAAGGTGCATTAAGCCAAGAGCAGCTTGACGCCATTGTAGACTTGAATCGCGAAGGCACCTTGCTAGAGCAATCGGTAGCGGATGCCAAACAAGTTATTATTATTGACTCCCGTGTACCGGGTTTAGTCGAGGTGACCAAGCAAGCGAATCCAGAAGCGGATATTTGGTTATTGGATGGTTCACGTTCTGCCACCGAGCAAATCACCGAAATCCTTTCTAATTACAGTGACTTGGATGCGTTACACATTCTCTCTCACGGTGGTGTAGGTGAAATCTACCTCGGTGCAGAAACGGTTTCCGCGGAGGCAATCAACCAAAACAGCGCTACTTACGCCGCCTGGGGCAACGCCCTAAGCGACAGTGGTGACATCTTACTCTACGGCTGTAACGTCGCCCAAGGCGACATGGGCATCGCTTTTATCAACCAACTTGCTCAAGTGACAGGGGGCGATATCGCGGCGTCTGACGATTTGACTGGTTCTGCAGTGCTTGGTGGGGACTGGGAGTTGGAACGGTCGGTTGGGAGTGTCGAAACGACCATGTTATCGAACGAGAGCTACTCCAGTGTGTTAGCTAATGAAACCTTTGATTTTGATTCAGGTGTTACGGGACTTGGTACAAATACGGTTACGGCTGTCGGTACTAATGCGACGTTTTTAATTACCGCTAAAGATAAGACCTTGACCGATGCTGATGATAATGGAATAGCTATTAATGGTGGATCTATTGCCACAGGAGATGGTTCTGCGCCATTTGAAACACAGGTTACCTTCACAATTGATGATGGAAAAACATTTGATCTTTCTCAGATCACATTAGCAAGTTGGGATGAGGCTGAAACGATAGTCTTAACATCATCAAAAGGTTCAGCTACTTTCACCATCGATGGGTCGGGTGCTTTGTCTATTTTGAATGTTGCAGAGCATGCAAATGCAGCATTCTTCCAAGGTATTAGTTCATTTACTATTACTGAGGAAACACCTTCAGAAACGAATGATGGTCTTTTTATTGTATTTGACGATATGGTGGTGACCAATATTATGGCTGCTTCCGACACCACAGCGCCAGTATTTGAGACGTCAACACCCTATACGACCAATATCTCTAGCACAACATTTGATTTAACAGTCGATATTAACGAAGCGGGTAAAGTCTATTATGTTGTGGTCGCGGATGGGGCTCAGGCACCAACGGCTGCGGAGGTAAAAGCGGGCGTATCGTACGGTGATAACAATGGGCGTGGTGCTACGGTAATTACGTCCGGTAATGCCACGGTATCTAACGGTGCGTTCTCCAATACTTTTAATGTTTCCGGTCTAGATGCCAACACAACGTATAATATCTATGTGGTCGCCGAGGATGATGAAGGCACGCCAAATTTGCAATCGAGCGTAACAAAAGTAGATGTCACCACTATTTCTTCACCAAACCAAGCGCCTATTATTTCTGATGCAGTGTCTAATCAGACAGTGAATGATAATGCCACCTTGTCACCTTTCAGTTCTGTTACCTTGATGGATGCTGACGATGACAATGTTTCAATTACGGTGGCCTTAGATAGTGTAGCCAAAGGGGCTTTTACTGCCGCTTCGTTAATCGCTTCTGGTTTTACCGATGCCGGTAGTGGTTCTTATACCCTAACGTCGACGACTTTGGCCTCGGCTCAGGCGGCGTTGCGTGCCTTGGTGTTTGATCCGGCAGATAATCGTGTCGCAGTAGGCTTAACCGAGTCTACCACGTTCACTATTACGGTAAACGATGGCACCACAAACGGTATAGATAGTACTACTACGGTAGTGAGTACCTCTATTAACGATGCGCCAACCGATATTGCGTTGAGTGATACGACATACGGCCATTCTGAAGGTGCCACTAATGTAGTGGTCGGTAGTTTCTCTGCCACTGATGCGGATACCGGTGAAAGCTTCACTTATGCTTTGGTGTCGGGTTCAGGCGATACGGACAATGCTAAATTTACTATCGACGGTAATGATTTACGTGTGACCAACCGCGCTGACGTACCAGCAGGCACTTATAACATTCGTGTGCAGGTGAATGATGGTGACGCTACATTTGAGAAATCGTTCAGTATTACGGTGAGTGATGATATTGCACCGACTATTAGTGCTGTGGTACCTGCAGACAATGCCACTGGGGTGTCGGTCGCGGATCCAATTCAGGTAACCTTTGATGAAGGTGTTCAGTTAGGCAGCTCAGGCACTATTACCTTGTATGACATCACAGGCAACGGTGCGAATAGTTTGACCATTGATGTGAATAATCACAATGGGCAACTTTCGATTGTGGGTAATAAATTGACCATCAACCCAACGAATAATCTGATGGCGACCAACCAGTACGCCATTCAGATAACGGCGGGGGCGTTAACAGACAGTTCAGATAATGCTTTAGCAGCCATCAGCGATATAATAAGTTATAACTTTACCACGGGTACGGTAGACACTACCGCGCCCACGGTTGCGATTGTAGATATTGCCGATCCTACTCAACCCAATGCGGGTACGGTTACTATTAACTTCAGTGAGCAAGTGACTAATGTTGATATTAGCGACTTTACACTGACTAAAGATGGTTCTCCTGTATCGCTTTCAGGCTTAACGGTAGAGGGCTCAGGTAGCGCCTATATGCTGAATCTTTCGAGCGTGACGACGGCGGAAGGTATTTATGTATTGACGCTAAATACCTCTGATATCACCGATACTTCGGGCAATGCCTTGTCCGCTGGTGACAGCGAAACCTTTATCATCGACACCACGGCACCAACGGGCGTAGCGATTGTGCGTGCGGGCGCAGAGACTCAAAGTGGCAGTGCCGCTACCTTTACCGCGGTATTCAGTGAAGCCGTGAGTGGGGTGGATGCGGCTGACTTTACGTTAACTGGCACTGCCGCTGGTGGCTCTATCACGAGTGTGACGCAAGTCTCTGATTCGGTTTATACCATTACAGTGAATGGCGTTAGTAGTGATGGTACTTTGGGGGTGAATTTAAAAGATTCTGGAACGGGGATCACTGATAAGGCGGGTAATGCGATAAGTGCCGGTGTGACTGGGCAACAGGTTACTATAGATAATTCAGGTCCAAATGTTGTTGCGATTAACCGAGATGGTGCCTTGTTAACTAGCGCTGACAGCACGACCTTTACAGTGACTTTTGATGAGGCCGTAACCGGTGTCGATGTTAGCGACTTTAGCTTGTCTGGTGGTGCAACGGGTACGGTTGCTTCAATAACAGGCTCAGGTCGTACTTATCAAGTTACCGTGAATAACATCAGTGGTGATGGTAGCCTTCGTCTTGATCTAAAATCTTCTGGTACGTCGATTACAGATGTGGTGGGTAATGCCATTACCACAGGCTTTACCTCTGGCGATACATTAACGATTGATAATACCGCCCCTGTTGTGACGCCCTCTCAAGCTTTTAATCTTGATGAAGGCATGGTGGCTGATACCGTTATCGGCCAAGTTAAAGCCACAGATACGAACGGAGTCAGTCAGTTCTCGATTCAATCGGGTAACGACAGTGGCTACTTTGCGATTGACAATAATGGTGTCGTGACACTTACCAGCGAGGGTGCTGCAGCGATTGATTATGAAACTGCGACCTCTTATACACTGAATATCGTGGCGACCGATGCAGTAGGGCAAATTTCCAGTGCAGCGGCAGTCACTATTTCTATCAATGATGTCAATGACAATGCGCCTGTGTTTAGCTCTGCGGCAACAGCGACTTTGGCTGAAAATACGGCGGAGACAACCGTTGTTTATGATGCTAATGCCACCGATGCCGATGGTACCTTAGCTCATAACAGTGTGATCTACAGCTTAAAAGCGACTGGCGACCACGATGCCTTTACCATTGATACTGCAACTGGTGAAGTCAAGCTGAAAGCCGCGGCTGACTACGAAACTAAGTCATCCTACAGCTTTACTGTGATCGCCTCTGACGGAATGCGCAGCACAGAACAAGCCGTTACTTTGTCGATCACAGACGTGAATGAAGCACCAGTGATGACGTCTGGAGCAACGGGCAGTGTGAATGAAAATGCCGCGATTAACACGGTGATTTACACGGCGACGGCCACGGATGTGGACGCGAATGACAGCTTGACCTACAGCCTCACGGGTGACGATGCGGATAAGCTAAACATCAACGCGACAACGGGTGAAGTGACGTTAAAAGCATCAGCGGATTTTGAAACTAAGTCTAGTTACCGTTTCAATGTCGTGGCGACCGATAATGGCACAGGTTCTCTGACGGGCACGCAAGCGGTGGTTGTGAACATCAATGATGTGAATGAAGCACCAGTGATGACGTCTGGAGCAACGGGCAGTGTGAATGAAAATGCCGCGATTAACACGGTGATTTACACGGCGACGGCCACGGATGTGGACGCGAATGACAGCTTGACCTACAGCCTCACGGGTGACGATGCGGATAAGCTAAACATCAACGTGACAACGGGTGAAGTGACGTTAAAAGCATCAGCGGATTTTGAAACTAAGTCTAGTTACCGTTTCAATGTCGTGGTGACCGATAATGGGGCGAGTAACCTTAATTCTGGTAATTTAAGTGTTAGTCAAGCCGTTGTTGTGAGCATTAATGATTTGAATGACAACGCGCCAACGGTGAGTGCCGGTGCAGCGACAGCGACGCTTGTGGAAGCGGGCGGTGCCAATAATACCAATGCTGGTACGAATAGTGCGTCAATAACGTTGACAAAGGGTGATGTCGATACAGTTGGTGTTGTTGGTTATGATGATGCGTTTTTAACAAATAATGGTTGGACAACCACTGACAATGGACAAACTTATTCAAGAACGGGTACTTATGGTACTGCGACAATAACGACTTCTACCGATGTTATCCGCTATGTTCTGAATAATAATGCGGCTAATACGCAAAGTTTAACCACTGGTCAATCTGTTACAGATAGTTTTACGATTCAAATAACGGACGGTAATGCTACAGGAGTGACCACCGCTGTGTTTGAGATCGATGGTGTCAACGACGCACCGATTGTTTCTGGTACAGTGGCGAATATGTCTGGTACGTCAGGCCAGATCTTCACACCAGTGACCTTGCCGGCAAATTTATTTAGCGATCTTGATGCCAATGACCAGTTGGTATGGAGTATTGAGAACCTACCAACAGGGTTAGTATTTAACGCGGCGACTCGCACTATATCTGGAACACCTCAGGGTGGTTTTGAAGGCGTTAATACACTACAGGTTGTCGCTACTGATATCGATGGTGCTCAGGTTAGAGTATCTTTTACATTGACCTTGAACCCTGCGCCAGTGACTGCGCCAGCTAGCCCAGTAGTGGATGTGACGCCAGTAGTATCTGTTCAAACTACTGGTTTTACTGCACCGGATGTTACGACTACGTCCAGTGCTTTGCCAACAGGGGTGGTTGAAACGTCTGGAGGCTCAAGAGGCTTTACTGAAGTGATAGCTTCAGTTGGCGTTAGTCAGGCTCAGCCTGTTGCTGAAGCGCCAGTAAATAACACACCAAATGCAGGGCAGGCGGCTGGTTCAAATACGGTCGTGGTTTCTGAATCCCGAGTGGCTGTGAATGTGGGCGCCGATGGCCGAGTTCAAGTTTCCGAAGCCAGTGGCGTATCGACGAATACGACAGGCTTAACAGTGGCAACTATTGTTCCACAAGGGGAACGAGTTTCTATAACCATTGCGGATACCTCCACCGTTGCTCGATACAGTGGTACTTTGGCAGACGGGACACAGCTTCCAGATTGGGTTGAAATTAACCCAACGACGGGTGAGGTCACGATGACGCCCCCACCAGGGCAAGGAACCATTACGTTAAAAGTGAACGCGGTGGATGCTGATGGCAATGTGCGAATATTGGAAATAGAGGTGGATTTGGAGAGTTTATCTCAAACCGCACCTGCGGATACGGTAACAGACATCACTTCTGTTTATATGTCGTTGGATGATCAATTATCTGTTGCTGCCGAGCAGTATGATGACTATGGGAGCAGCTTAATGAAGTTGTTAGTTTCTTAATTTATGTCAGATAATGCAATTGCTCAATTGTTACAAATAGAGCAGCAGGTCCGTTGTTGTGAAACCGCAACGGACCTGGGGTTTATTTTAGTCAATACAACGAGAGATTTAATCCCTTATCAACAAGCTGTGTATTTGTCTGGGACGGAACTGGAATCTCTAAGGATACACGCAATAAGTGATATCGCTTTGGTTGATCGAACCACGCCTTTTAGTGCCTGGTTGGAGCAGGTATCTGCGGTGGTGAATGCGTCGGATCAGGTGAACAAAGTTCATACGATAGAGACAAAAAACTTGCCAGCGGCACTGTTGAGTGATTTGAACGATTTTACGTCTCCGTATATGTTGTGGCTGCCTTTGCTGATTCCTTCTAAACCCAATCAAAGGGTGGGAGTGCTTTGGTTGGCGAAATCTCAGCCATGGACAGAAAAAGAAATAGGTCTGTTGAAACATTTGGCTTCGAGTTACGCTCATGCTATGCAGATGTTTGTTCATCATTCTGGGTGGGGAGCATGGCGACGTCGTTTCTTGTCTAAGAAGGTAAGTTTGGCAGCGGCGGCTGTGGTGATTTTACTTGGGTTTGTGCCGGTTCGTTTAACGGTTCTAGCACCTGCCGAGATTATTGCAAAAGATGCCCTGTTAGTGACGTCTGCGATAGCTGGTGCAGTCCGTGAGGTGATGGTAAAACCGGGTGATGTGGTCAGCACAGGGCAGCCTTTGGTTATGATGGACAGAACCGAGTATCAAGGGAGTTTTGATGTTGCGCAGCGAGAATTGGAAAGGGCGCTGGCGGAGCTGAGAACCACAGAGCAGGCCGGTTACGTTGATCGTCGAAAAAAAGCGGAATTGGCTGAACTGGAGTCTCAAGTCGCGCTTAAAACGATTGAACGGAATTATTTGCAAACCAAGCTAGACCAGACACAAATTGTGGCAGATAAAGCGGGTACTGTGGTGCTCGATGATCCTGAAAAATGGAAAGGGCGTCCGGTTGTTGTTGGTGAGCGTATTTTGTCGATAGCGGACCCGAACAATATACAATTAGAGATTAGGTTGCCGGTTACCGATGCTATTTCACTAAATCACGGTAACGAAGTGACGCTATTTCTTGATACCGATCCTTTAAACCCTATTCCATTTCTGGTGAACTATTCGTCTTTTGAGCCGAATTTAACCCAAGATCAAATCATTGCCTATCGTATTGTGGCGGATATTCAGAGTGAGGCTCAGCCGCCCAGAATTGGTCTGCGTGGTACGGCGAAGCTGTATGGTGACGAGGTGTCGTTAGCGTATTATTTGTTGCGTCGCCCTATTACCTTCGTCCGTCAATTTTTGGGGTGGTAGGTGTCTGTTCAGATGGAAGTGAAAGCACTCCCTATATTGCGTCAAAATTTGTCCTTATTGACGGCTCCGCCTGATGAAGAGGGGGAGCCTCGCTGGCAGATTTTTGATCCGCTGAGTAATAAATTTTATTATTTGTCTCGAACGGCTTTTTATATTTTTCGAGAGTGGCGTTATGCCAGTCATGCTGATGATTTGCTGTCTCGACTTGCCCAAAAGGGTATTGAAGTCGAAGAGGCGGAATTTGACTATTTTCTGCGTTTCTTAGAGTCGAATCATTTCTTGGAAGCCAGAAGTGAAAAAGACTTGGCAAGGCTGCGAGCCGAAGTTAGCCAACATAAAAAGCATTTTTTATCGTGGCTTCTGCACAATTATTTGTTCATCAAAATCCCACTGTTTCGCCCCGATTTATTTTTAAATCGCTACTACCCAATGGCCAAGTATCTTTTTAAATGGCGTTTAGACAGGGTGGCCTTGGTGTTAGGCGCACTTGGTTTAGTTATGGTGTTGAGACAATGGGAGACCTTTACCCATACCTTTCAAGATTTATTCAATGTATCGGCGATTGTGTATTACATTTTGGCCTTGGTGTTGGTGAAAACAGCCCATGAATTAGGGCACGCGTTGGTGGCGAAACGCTATGGCTGTCGAGTCAGCTCGATGGGGGTAGCGTTTTTATTGATGACGCCTATTTTGTATACCGATACAACGGATGCTTGGCGTTTACGCTCGCGCTTTCAGCGGCTAAGTATCGTGACCGCAGGAGTGAAAGTTGAAATCTACATTGCTTGCGTGGCGACATTTTTATGGGCCATCGTGCCCGATGGTGGGCTGCGTGGTGTGTTGTTTTTTGTCGCTACGACCAGCTGGGTCTCTTCACTATTGATTAATATTAGCCCTTTTATGCGCTTTGATGGCTATTATGCCTTGTCAGATTTTCTGGGTATGGAAAACCTTCAGCCACGCTCTTTTTTAGTCGGGAAGTGGTTCTTGCGAGAGCGATTATTTGGTTTTGGCTTTTTACCACCTGAACCTTTAAATCGTAAAAAATGTGCTTTGATGGTGAGTTATGCGTGGTGCACTTGGGTTTACCGGTTTTTCTTATTTTTAGGTATTGCCGCTTTGGTGTATTACTTCGCTTTTAAAGTGTTAGGTATTGTTCTTTTTTTGGTAGAAATTATTTGGTTTGTGCTGCTGCCAATTGTGAAAGAAGTAAAGGTTTGGATCAGTTTGAGAAAAAATATGTCGTTTAATCGTGCAACTACAATGACGTTATTGGTATGTGTGCTGGGGTTGCTCCTGTTGATTGTACCCTGGAAAACGCACATTAGTGTGCCTGCGGTCGTCACGTTTGAGCGCCATCAAACCCTTTACCCGAGTGAGGCGAGTAAAGTCGTTGCTTGGCAGGTGGCGCCAAATGAGAAAGTAAAGCAAGGGCAGTTACTGATATTGCTAGAGTCTCCCGATGTTGAACAGCAAATTGTATTGACTCAGTCTAGGCTGAACGCGTTGCAGATAAGTTGGCAGCGGGCGGGATCCGGTGCGGGCATATTGGATGCCTTTTCTAGTCTACAAGTACAGATAGCGAGAGAGCAATCTCGTCTACAATCCTTGCTTGAACAAAGAGAAAGGCTTGCGATTAAAGCGCCTTATGATGGTTATATAGGCGAGTGGTTGCCATTAACGGTTGGCGATTATGTCAATGAGCGTTCAGCCTTAGCGACATTGTATGACGATGAAAGCCTAATGGTTAAAGCCTATATAGATGGTCGCTTTATTCCACTTTTGAACCACAATGAGATGGCTTCATTTATGGGAAATGATGGTAATCCGTTGGCGGCTAGCCTGCTTATTGATAAAGTGATACCGATTGCGGTGAAACGTTTACAGTACCCAGGGCTTGCTTCCGTTTATGGTGGTGCTATAGCCACGCAAAAATTAGAGGATGAATTGATCCCTGAAATGGCCACATATGAAGTGCATCTGACATTACAAGGCAGCATGCCGCTTAACCGGCAACAATTTGGTATGGTCAGTTTGGCGATTGAGCCTACCAGTTTTCTCGTGGATGGTTTGCGTTACCTGTACGGTGTATTTATTCGTGAGTCGGGCTTTTAAGTCAGGCCAGATGTCGATCATAAAATGAAATGAATAACATGAAAGAGAAAAGTCACGTAACGATTGCTTGGACGACTGCGCAGATTGATGCAGTGGTAAAAGATCTGGCTAACCTACGTTTAACGGTAGATTTAGATCTTGTTCCTCGTTATCCCTACTTTGGGCGTAAAATATACCCATTAGGCCGCTGTAAAGAAATCCGCGACGCGGTTTTTGCCGAATTACAAACTCAACTTCAGCAACCAAAAGGAGAGGGGATAGCCTTAATACGAGATGCGCTTGATAAAGGGGCGGTGTTAAAGAAAATATGGGGAGATTTACGTGGCGTGTATTTTCAAAATGCCATGACGCTTGGTGAGTGGTATTTGGATGTTTCGAATGATACCGTGAACCCAAATAAACCGAGAGTTGAGGTTTTGCCTTTGGCCGAGTCGGGTTTTTCACACATATCAAGTTTCGAACAGTTTGTAAAAGTCGCTCAAATGTATTGGGGCGTTGAAGTTTATCGTAATGATGTTTGTCCGGCACTCGCGCCTTTTATGCCTATGGTGTATGTGCGTGACGATGGTGTTAGTTGGGTTGGTGAAGCGAATGATGATATGTTGGCGATGACAATGGCTAATGAATTTTTAGCCGCGGAACGTATTTTATCCACATTGCCCCCCCCTCCGAAAACCTTGTTACAGCAATGGCAAACGGTTTTATCCGGTGTTCCTCATAATGAATTTTTGCATGGTCAAGGCGATGCAATAGAATATTGTCAATACTATAGAGCGCAGCAATATCATGTGGGATCTCGTGTTCGCGACAGTGCCGTGATGGCCTATCTGGCTTTGCCAAGAGGCATTGATTATGCACAGTAGTGAGAAAGAAAAAATTGCCCTTGAGCATCAAGCGGCTAAGCTTTTTATGCGTTGTTATGAGCGCAATACGGGTAAGGCTATTCGCCACATATGGCACAATGATCCCATTCGCCCTGATGTGTCCTGTATGTTAGAGGGAGAGCGGTTGGATTTGGAGATTGCGCATCTTTATGGTTCAGAAGAAGAGGCCATGGAAATATTGGGGCGGGACCTGACGGATACGACGCGTGGTGTGTTACGGGCATTAAAAGAGCAACCTGCCGATGAACGGTTATTACAATCTCTGAACCGAATTCTAGAAAATAAAGCCGCTAAGCGTTACGACACCAAGCGTGTCTGGCTGGTGATTCGAAATGCTCATCCCGCTTGGAGTAAAGAAGACATAAAAGCTTTGGAGCATCTTATCACAGTCCCTGTTCCTCATGCTTTTGAGAAAGTGTGGATTGTGGGCGATATGGAAGGTAAAAGCGGCATCGTTCGCCTGTATCCATAACAGCGGGTCTTCAGCGGCTGTCTTTGTTTTGCTCTGCTTTTTTTCTTGCGAGTTGATTCAGTCTTATTTGCTCTGCTTTGTATTTTTTTAGGACGATGAGCCCAATCATCAAAGCTAAGCAAAAGAAAATAATAGCAAACGCGCCAAGGGCGACAGTAGCAAGAGAGTTCATGGCATTTGACCTTAGCAAATAAAGCAGAGATTATATAAAAAAATGACCGCTTTTATAGATGAGTAAAGTGGTCATTTTTTGCTTTTGGATGAATATGAGTCGATTCTAGCGTTTATGTACGCATTTTCCCGCGGAATAAGTTGCTTGAATTGCGCGGTCATCGCCAATTGTCATAAAGACAAAAAGCGTCTCTTCGATGCCTTTTGATAAGGCCAAGCGTGATGTGAGCAGTGGTGTGGCTTTTTTATCAAGAATGACAAAATCTGCTTCGCTACCAACCGTTAAGTTACCAATTTTGTCTTCTAAACGGAGCGCTCTCGCCCCACCTAAGGTCGATAAATACAGAGACTTGATTGGGTTTAAGTTTTCATTTTGCAGCTGAATGACCTTGTAGGCTTCGTTCATGGTTTGTAGCATGGAAAAGCTGGTTCCACCACCGACGTCTGTGCCAAGGCCCACGTTGACCTTATGCTCTTCTGCTTTATTAAGCTTGAATAAACCGCTACCAATAAACAGGTTCGAGGTTGGGCAGAAAGAAATTGCCGAGCCTGTTTCGTGTAGTCTATGGTATTCGCTGTCGCAAAGGTGTATGCCGTGAGCAAATACAGAACGTTCGCTTAGCAGTTTGTGTTGATCGTAAACGTCTAAATAGTTCGTACTCTCTGGGAATAAATCTTGTACCCAAGCGCACTCATCTTTGTTTTCAGACAGGTGCGTGTGCATATACACATCGTCGTATTCGCTAAGTAGCTTGCCCGCTAATTGTAACTGCTCATCTGAGCTAGTCGGTGCAAAGCGGGGGGTGATGGCATAATGGAGTCGACCTTTGTTATGCCAAGTATCAATCAGTTGCTTACTCTCCAGATAGCTTGTTTCTGGCGTATCGGTTAAATAATCCGGCGCATTTCGATCCATCATGACTTTGCCGCAAATCATGCGTAAGTTATGCACTTCGCAGGCTTCAAAAAAAGCATCGACAGAGACTTTGTGTACCGTACCAAATACCAACGCAGTGGTCGTGCCATTGCGTAACAATTCTTTGAGGAAACGATCGGCGACTTCACGAGCATGGACTTTGTCGGCAAATTTGCTTTCTTCCGGAAACGTGTAGGTATTAAGCCAGGTTAACAACTGTTCGCCGTAGGAGCCTATCATATCGGTTTGTGGGTAATGGATATGAGTATCGATGAACCCTGGAGTGATAATGGCGTCGGGATAGTGTTCAATGGGAGTATTGTTGGGCAGTGTTTGCAATAGATCGACTGCCTTGCCAATAGCGTGGATTTTGTCGTCTTGAATGACTAATAAGCCATCTTCAAAGTATTCATAAGCCGCCTCTATACCGACATCTTTTGGATCTGCGATGCAGTGAACAATGGCAGCACGCCAAGCTTTTAAATGGCTCATCTAATCTCTCTTTAATATTGAGTGGATGTCTTTTTCAAAAAATATTTGACCGGTTGGTTATACTTTAGCAGGTCTTTTTCTGTCTTTCAGCAAACTATTTTTAATTGAAAAGGATTATTTAGAGAGAGTGTTTTAAAAAACGTCCTAATAATAGTTTGCTAAGGACAATGAAAATGACGCCTGAACTATTTGCATAGAAATCAAACCATTCGCCGTAGCGGTTGATATAGGGTTGGATGAGTTCTATTACTCCCCCCAAAAAGACAATAAAGGAAGCCATAACAATAAAGCGTTTCATCGGACCAAAAGCACAGAGCAGAGTCCAGCCACCAAAACCAAGTAAATGATGCAGTTTGTCAGAACCTGGGGCTGGAGGAAGATATTCGGCTGGTGTAAGAGTCGATACGCCTATGATAATTGCCCCCAAGAGAAAGCCGACAGCTTGTGCTGTCGGGGAAGTGAACCATGTGAGAGAAAATGATTTAGACATTGGTGTCGCTTTTCTTATCTGAGGATTCTTGCGCGAATGTTTTTGCCTTTGATTTTTTTGTTTTCGAACTCTTTTACGACGGTTTTGGCCACTTCGTTGTCAACAGAGACATAAGCATGAAAATCAAAAATATCGATTTTACCAACTTGCGATTTATCTAATCCCAGTCCCGCGGTTAAGGCGCCGAGTATGTCGCCTGGACGAAGTTTGTTTTTTCGACCGGCATCAAAAGAGATGGTAGTTTTTTGTGGAATCAAGCGGTAGTGAGGGTCAATGTCGCCCAATTCAATGAAATTCGCTGTAGTGTTAAAGCGTGTTTCAATGTCACGCACTTTGTAATCGTCTTTAGCGGTCACAAGGTTTACGGCAACACCTGCGGCGCCAGCACGACCCGTACGACCGATACGATGTGTATGAACGTCTGTATCACGAGTGGTGTCATAGTTCACTACCAAGTCAATTTCTTTTACATCGATACCGCGAGCGGCCACATCAGTAGCGACCAATACACAGCTGCTTTGGTTGCTAAAACGCACCAATACTTGATCACGCTGTCTCTGTTCAAGATCACCGTGTATAGCCTGTGCAGCGACTTTGTGTTCTGCCAGCCAATCAGCAACGACTTGTGATTCAGCCTTTGTATTACAAAATACAATGGCTTGACGTGGTTCAAAGTGTTGCAATGTGGCTAGCAGTGTTTCACATTTATCTTGGTTTTCACTGCGTACAAAGAACTGTTCAATATTGGGTTTTAGGTCTTCTTGGGCTTCGACTTTAATGCTAATGGGGTTGTTTTGGAACTCTGTGCTGATGGCTTCAATTCCGTCACCATACGTCGCGGAAAAGAGTAATGTCTGACGGTTGCTTGGGGTTAATTCTACCACTTCTCGTATGCTATCAATGAACCCCATGTCTAGCATGCGATCTGCTTCATCTAATACAAGCGTGTTCAGTGCATTGAGTTTGAGCGAACCTTTGCGTAGGTGTTCCATTAGTCGACCAGGTGTGCCCACAACAATGTGAGCGCCATGCTCTAAAGAGCCTATTTGAGGGCCAAACGGCATGCCACCGCACAAACTTAAGACTTTAATATTGTCTTGAAAACGCGCTATTTTACGTATCTCTTTTGAGACTTGATCAGCCAATTCGCGTGTTGGGCACATTACCAAAGCTTGAACTCCAAAAAAGCGCGGATTGATCTTGAGTAGAAGGCCAATCGCAAAGGCGATGGTTTTACCGCTGCCCGTTTGTGCTTGAGCCAGAATGTCTTTGCCATCAATGATAGCGGGCAAGCTTTGTTCTTGAATCGGGGTGAAGGTGGTGAAACCCATGTCTGAAAGCAGTGCAGTAAGTTTGGTCGGTAACAAATTGTTTAGTGCGTGTTGAAATTGGATCACAAGAGGCTCGTTCGATAGAATAAATAATGGGCAGAGGATACCAGAAAACGACTATAAATACTTTGCTTCGTCATTTATTCCGTGTCGATTTCGCTATTTTTAGGTAAAGTGGACGTTAGTATAGATATAGTTGTATTAGGGCGTATTTTGTTTACGGTCAGTTGACGAGCAGATGATGACTTCTTCAAGGAATAATGTGAAAAATAAAAACACACACTATATTGTCTTCTGTACTGTTTTTGTGTGCGGTATTGTCGCCAGCCTTATGCCGTGGGAATTGAGTCCATTGTGGGTATTTAGTCTCTTGGCTTTGGGCTTGTCTTTTTATACCAAAAAATTCCTATTGAATTATTATGCGATCCTTGAGTCGATCAATAAACGCATCGAAATAGACGAACTTACTGGGTTATTCAGTCGTTATCAAATTCAGCAAGAGTTGAATCAGTTAATTGTGACAAGTCATGCGCAAGATAAAAAATTAGCGGCGTTAGTCTTGGATCTCGATCATTTTAAAACCATTAATGATGCGTTCGGCCACAAAATCGGTGATAAATTACTGGTTAATGTGGCACAACGTCTGATGTCTGTTTGTCCAAAACAGGCGGTAGTTGGATATTTGGGGGGCGATGCGTTTCTTGTCTTGTTGGCTCTCGATCATGATCAGGATAAGCCTTATCTGGTGACTTTATCAAAAAATGTGATTGATCATGTGAGTCAGAGTTACCTTGTTGATGAGTTAACGCTGAATATCGGCTGTTCTATTGGTGTTGCCGTGTATCCTGAGTTTGGTTTGGATGCGGCAACCTTAATGAAGAACGCTGATATGGCGGTGTATCGAGCCAAATCAGCAGGCCGGGCCACTTACTATTTTTACGATGGTGAAATGGGTCGTCAGTTTGCTCGCAATGTCAGAATCGAGACGCGTTTACGGCAGGCTTTACGCAACGAGAGCTTAGAGGTGCACTTTCAGCCCAAAGTGGATCTTATGACTGAGCGCTGCGTGGGAATGGAGGCCTTATTACGGTGGAATGATGATGAGTTGGGTTGTGTTTCTCCAGCAGAATTTATCCCAATTGCGGAGCAAACCGGTATCATTTTGCCTTTGGGTGAGTGGGTGTTTGAGCAAACTTTTCGCCATATTCTGGAATGGCAAGAGCAGGGCATCATAGTGCCGCCTATTGCTATCAATTGCTCTGCGGCGCAGCTAAAACGATCGGACTTTTTAACCAAGCTCGTGGCATTACTGGAAAAATACCAAATTGATCCCAGTTTGTTGGAGGTGGAGGTGACTGAGTCTATTTTAATTGAAGACGCGACGATTTGCGCAGAGCTTCTCAATGAGATGAGTCAGATTGGAATACGCCTCGCCATAGACGATTTTGGTACAGGTTACTCGAGTTTGAGTTATTTAAAAGATCTTCCGTTTCATTATGTCAAAATAGATCAGGTGTTTATTCGCGATATTGTACATGACAAAAGTCATGCGGCACTGACAAATGCCATTATCAGTTTAAGCCATAGTTTGCATTTAAAAGTCATTGCAGAGGGTATTACAAGCTTGGAGCAGCTTGCATTATTGCGCGAATACGGCTGCGACATTGGTCAAGGTTATTTGTTTAGTAAGGCGCTTGGTGCGGATTCATTGGCGAGTGATCCTATGATTGTCGCCTTGAATCAACAAGCGCTGTAGTCTGATGACAAGATAAACCTTGTTAAGATCCGCTAGATGCTCTGTAACGTTACGACAGAGCACCGTCTTTGCGTACTTTTTCTTTTAATGTCTCCCAAAATTGCGTGAGATTAGGGTTTTGGTTGAATCTTGACCGGTATAAGCGTATTTCCAATGGGATATTCCAATTGGCTTCCCCTGCCAGTGCCACTTTGCCATAGTTCAAGGTGTCTAGCATAAGGCGTCTAGGGATCCAGCCTATGCCATAACCTTCTTTTACCATGGCTTTGATGCTGACTGAGTGATAGTTCTCAGAAAGCGTTTGTAGCTGTGGGATGTCCCGCTGGCGTTGTAGGTGATGATGAATCACAGGCTGTAAGAAAGAGTTTTCATAATAGCCAATATAAGGAAGCGGTTTTCTTTTTAACCCTGGTAACATAAATTTGGCTTGCCCTGTATTGTCTGTTGCGCTGCATGGAATAAGGGTCTCTTCTGCAATGACCAAATGCTCGTATTGTTCGTCATCAAGGGCGCGAATGAAATTGATCGCTGGATGCCAGTAGCACAGCATGATATCGCATTGTTGGTCCATTAACGCGTTGACAAAATCAATACCTAACCATGAGCTTGACTTCATGTTGATGTCTAAATCAAGGTTGATACTTTGACAAAACGGTTCAATGACGTCTTTGTAAAAACTGAGAAACAATGTTTGTGTTGTTACAAATCGTATCTGCGATTCTTCTTGCTTGCGAATTTCTTGGCAGCGTTCTTTGGCATCTCGTAATTGCCTCGTGATCAGCTCTGCACTTTGAAGAAAGACCTCCCCAGCAGGCGTGAGCGATAAGGGCAGTGTGTTTCTGTCTATCAGCGTAACGCGCATTTCTTCTTCGAGCAATTTGATGCGTCGACTAAAAGTGGGTTGTGTTACGTTTTGCTCATCCGCAGCACGAGAAAAATGCCGTGTTTTTGCCAGTGCAATAAAGTCTTCTAGCCATCTTATTTCCATACAACCTCCCCAACACGCAGGGTGGTGTGTGTAAGTGACATTGAGAGAATCATAGTCTTCCCTCCTCAATCGCATGACAGGCAACGCTACTGCCATCACGCTGTAGTGTCATGGCGGGAGAGTATTCGTAACAGCGTTGATTTGCATAGGGGCAGCGAGCCTGAAATACACAACCAATAGGCTTTTCTGCAGGGGTTGGTACTTCGCCAATCAAGCGAATCGGCTGCGCAGTATTGCTGTCTAAGCGTGGAATAGCAGACAACAGTGCTCTGGTATACGGGTGTTTCGGAGCGCTAAATAACGTTTCCGTTCGGGCTAATTCACAAATTCGCCCCAAATACATCACGGCAACTCGCGTAGCGAAATGTTCTACCACCGCTAGGTCGTGGGTAATAAACAAATAGCTGAGATTGCGTTCTTCTTGTTTATCCATCATTAAATTGAGAACTTGAGCTTGTACCGATACATCTAATGCGGATAAAGGTTCGTCGGCGACGATAAAATCTGGCTCAACTGAGAGTGCGCGTGCAAGACTGATACGTTGCCGTTGTCCGCCAGAGAATTCGTGCGGGTAGCGGTCTGAGCTTGAGGCAGAAATGCCAACGGATTCCAGTAACTCGTCAATTTGTTCATCCACCTGAGACTGAGAAAGCTGCGGATTATGGAACGAGATTGGTTCACTGAGCGTTTGATAAACCGTCATTCTGGGATTTAGCGATGCATAAGGGTTTTGAAATACCATTTGCATACGACGACGAAAAAACATGCGTTGGCGATTGTTTAAATGATCTATGCGCTGATCAAGATAATGGATTTCACCGGCACTGGGTGTGGTTAAGCCCATGATGACGCGCGCTAATGTGGATTTACCACAGCCGGTTTCACCCACTACACATACGGTCTCACCTTGGTTTATGGTGAGGTTGACGCCATTAAGCGCATGTATGCTGTCTTTGTGTCGGCGGAGTTTGCCCCGATGAAAGCGCCATTGACTCAGCCAGCTTTCGTTTGTGGTGAAAGCTTTTTCCAAACCGCTAATTTGAATAAGAGGGGTGGCCATCAATGTGTCTCCTGATCTTGCTCGGCAAACTCATTGAGCATATCTTCCACCAGAAAGCAGGCCACACTGGACACACCGCTGTAAATGAAATTCGGTTGTTCTTGACGACATTTTTGCGTTGCATAGGGACAACGAGGGTGAAAAGCACAACCCGATGGCCGCTCAGCTAAGGATGGCATGCTGCCCTGAATTTGGTTCAATCTTTGTCCCGGTAGGGTCATTTGGGGTAAGGCATTCAGTAAGCCTTGTGTATAAGGGTGTTGCGGGTCATTGATGATCTCTAGAGTTGGGCCTTCTTCAACGACATGACCCGCGTACATGACTAAGGTTCGCTCTGCCACTTTTGATACTACACCTAGATCGTGGCTAATAAGCACCAAGGCCACGCCATTGTCTCGGCAAATCGTCAGTAGCAGCTGAAGAATTTCCGCTTGAATAGTCACGTCTAGTGCGGTGGTTGGTTCGTCCGCAATAATAATGTCAGGGTTTAACAATAAAACAGAGGCGATAATGACTCGCTGTCTCATGCCACCAGACAACTCATGTGGGTATTGGTTAAAACGTTTCTCAGGTGAGGCAATTTGCACATGGTGTAGCTTTTCGATCGCAATATTGCGAGCGTCTTTGTAAGAAATTTTGGTATGACTGCGAATGGTCTCGACCAGCTGATCACCAATTGTTAGTACTGGATTGAGGGTCATCATAGGGTCTTGGAATATCATCGCTATGCGTTTGCCACGGACTTCCTGTAGCTGACGCAAGCTCATTTTGGTCAGTTCTTTGTTTTCTAGTTTAATGGAACCAGACTCGATGTATCCGGGTTTGCCAATAAGATTCACGATAGAGAATCCCAACACCGATTTTCCAGCGCCAGATTCCCCCACAATGGCGATACGTTCTCCACGGTTTAGTGTGAAGCTAACATCAATAAGAGCAGCGAGTTCGCGCTCTTTTGTGTGAAAATTGACGTATAGGTTACTGACGCTTAGTAAATTCATTTTAGTCTTTGTACGTCCTAGGGTTTAGATGGTCGCGTAGCCAATCACCGAGTAGATTCATGACCAAAATCAAGATAATTAACGTGATGCTGGGGATCACGCAAATCCACCAAGAACCAGCAAACATATACGCGAAGCCTGCGGATATTAATGAGCCAAGAGAAGGTTCTGTGGCAGGCATTCCCAGCCCTAAAAAAGACAAAGCGGCTTCGGCGACGATGGCATTGGCAATTTGCACAGTGAAAATAACTAAAATGGGTGACAAGGTATTTGGCAGGATATGGCGAAACATGATGCGCTTAGAGCTGATACCCATTACGCGAGCGGCATCAACGTATTCCTTTTGTTTTTCGGCTAACACGGTGGCGCGAATGGTTCGTGCAAAAAGTGGCCATTCAGTTAACCCGATCACCAATATCAAGATGATCATGGCAAGTTGTTGGTATAGCGCAATACCAAACAGAGACTGAAAAATGGCCAAAAATACAATCGCCACCATCATGTTAGAGAAGGACAGCTGAATGTCCGCACAGCGCATTAAAAAATTATCAATGCGTCCGCCCAAATAACCTGCAATTAAACCAATACAGATGCCGAGAGTCGCTTGGATTAATACCGCACAAATGCCGATTGTTAAGGACAGCCGTGTGCCGTATAAAATGACAGATAAGAGATCACGTCCTTGCGCATCGGTACCCAATAAAAAGCGTTCGTCTCCGCTTATCCAGCTCGGTGCAATCTCGGCGTTCATTAGATCCATAAAAGCGGGATCGGCAATATCGAAAGGGGCGACCAACGGAGCTAATAAAGCAACAAGGCAGTAAAATAGAAAAATAATTAACGCCAAAATGGCCAGTTTGTCGCCGACAAACCCTGACCAAACATGATGCCAGCGACTGCCAGGAATAGGATGAATAAAGTCTTTTTTGGTGTACTTCATAATCCGTGACTCGCTAAGCGTACGGTAGGGTTGACTAAACCATAGATTAAATCCACTAGAGTGTTGGTAATGACAAATATGCCTCCGACAACAATCAAATAAGCGGAAACAAGTGGGGTATCGACTCGGTTAACGGCGTCCATGAATAGAAATCCCATGCCAGGCCATTGGAAAATGGTTTCGGTCAAAATGGTGTAAGCAACCAAGGTGCCGGCTTGGATGCCGCCGACGGTGATAACGGGTAGCATGGTGTTTTTAAGGGCATGCTTAAAATATATGCGTGGTGCTGATAGGCCTTTTGACCAAGCAAAGCGTATGTATTCTGATTGCAAAACCTCCATCATTTCGGCTCGGATTAAGCGAACGAAAATAGGCATCAAGGCAATGGCAAGGGACAGGCTAGGAAGAAGTAAGTGTTTTAAACCATCCTTTGTAAAAAGACCACTGTGCCATAAACCAAAAATTTCTGTGGTTTGGCCTCTTCCAAAGCTGGGAGCCATATTCAGTTCAATGGAAAAAACATAGACCATCAGAATGGCAACGATGAAAATAGGCACAGAGAGCCCAATAGAGCTAACAATCATTAATAAACGGGAGAGTAGGTGTCTGGGTTTAATTGCCGCTAAAACACCGCAGGGAGTGGCAACAAAAATAATGATTAAGATGGCGCAAAAGGCCAGCTCTAGTGTAGCTGGTAGTTTGTTAAGAATGACATCTAAGGCTGGCTCTTTGTAGTAATAGGATGTGCCTAAGTCACCGTGAATAGCACCCTTGGCAAAGCGCCAATATTGGCTAAAGAAACCATCGTTTAAGCCCAGTTCATTGCGAAGTTGATTGCGCTCTTCTGGCGATACTGTCATACCAACCATTTGTTGCACCGGGTCGCCTAGTTTGTCTTGTATGGCAAAGCTGATGATGCTGATAATGATCATAACAAAACAAGCCTGTACTAAGCGGCGGAGTAAGAAAATCAACATGGAATGAGACCTTTCACGACTACTGCGCTCTCCAATACTTTGTTAAAAACAGACTCAAAATGCTCATTTATAACCCATAGACTCGGCTTTGGCTTCCTGCGTCGCTCTAACACCAGCATCCATGTATGTGTCCGCTTTTTCGTCTGTTTTTGCCTCGTCTTGGCTTCGCTCGTGACATCGTGCAGAGGTCTCATGGGAGAGTTTTATTCCTTTTTGTCTTTGCTATTGTCATTTTTTATTACTTTTTGAACACATAATCCCGCAACATATTTTGGATATTTACGGTGTTTCAATGAATAAATCGCCCAAATGTGGGTAGTTTTGGTCATTCACTATGTCTTGTATTTTGACATTGTCTTTTGCCGCCCAAATGAGAGATTGCCAATACAGCGGTACAACGGCTGCATCCTTGTCGAGCGTTTGTTCTATTCGTTGTAAAAGACGCAAGCGTCTTTCAGGGTTCATTTCTCGATTTGCTTGGCGAATATCATCGTCGATACTGGGCTGGCAATATTCGCTGGCATTATAAGCGCCTAGTCCTGTTTTGGCATCCGCACAGGCGATAATAAATTCAAATAAGTTGTTTGAATCCATGGTGTCTGATTGCCAACCCAGCATCATCATATCGGCACTGCGGTTATCAAACTCTTTAAAGTATTGTGCTTTAGGTAGTGTTTTTAAATCCACCGTGATATTGATGCGAGCCAGCATCGCCGTAATAGCTTGAGCGACTTTTTCATCATTCATGTAGCGGTTGTTTGGTGCCATCATGCTGATACGAAAACCTTTTTCGTAGCCTGCCTGCTTCATCAAATCCAGCGCCTTGGAGACATTGTATTCAGGCTCTAGGTCATTAATGTGCCCCAAAAAACGATCAGGACTTAACTGGCCTGCTGGTGTGGCAGAACCTTTTAAGATTTTTTCCACAATGAGTGGTTTGTTGATGGCTAAGTTGATGGCTTTCCTGACTCTAACATCTTGAAATTCTACACGGCGTTTTTGGTTCATGTGTAGCAATAAAATACGTGTACTCGGCAGGGTCACCAATTGTATTCCTGTGATTTTCTTGGTGCGTTCCATGTCTATAGGTGATACGGGGAAAATAAAATCCACATCACCAGAAAGCAATGCGGCCAGTCGAGTCGAGTCCGCATGAATGGGCGTTAGGATAATATGGTCGACATTACCAACGGTATCTTTATCCCAGTAATTGGGGTTGCGTTTCAGTTCCATGCGGCTGCCTAGTTCACGATTAATCAGTATGAAAGGACCTGTGCCGGAGACATTGCTAGAGGCAAACGTTTCGCCATATTTAATGATTTCGTCATGGCCTTGGTAAAATGCTTTATCAAGGGGGAAAACATAGGTCATTATGTTGAGTAACAAGGGATTCGTATAAGTGGTATGGACATCAACGGTATATTCGTCAACGATAGAGACGGAGTCTATGGTGTCGAACATTGCTCGAAAATCCGGGGATCTTTTTAAGCGTTGAATAGTGAAAACCACGTCTTTTGCTGAAAAGGTATTACCATTGCTAAAAGTAACATCCTTACGTAGGTAAAAACGCATGGTTTGAGCATCGAGGCGCTGCCATTTTGTGGCCAAGCGAGGTTCGAACTGACCATTTTGCTTCCACCGCAACAGTGGATCGAAAACAAGATGAGAAAACTGTAAGGTACTTTCAGACAGCTGTTCATGTGGATCCAATGAAACAGGATCTGCGTCAAACGCCATTCTGAGTGTTGTAGCTGCCGCCTTGTTCCATAATATGAGCGCTAAGCAACAAGCTATAATAACCTTTATTTTCATTCTCTCTGTCTCTTTATTGAGTATGGCTTACAGAAGACGATAGTGTGTTTTTATCAAATCATATTGACACAGTTTAGGTGGTCGAGCGGAAATCCTGACCATATAGACCACTCTGCATTTTTGCAAAAAAATGAGTAAAAAGACAGTAAGACTATTTTGTTTTGTCATATTAAGTGCGAAATGTGTTCTATTTGGATGATCTGATCAACGTGATAGGTAAATATGAATTATTTTGCACATCTGCACATTGCCTCAATCACCCACACTTCTTGGGTTGGCAATTTGTTAGGAGATTTTCCTGTCGAGCCGACAAATTTAGATGCAGACTTACTGGCGGGCTGGCGATTGCACCAAAAAGTCGATGTGATGGTGGATCAGCATGAAGCCAGTGTGTTGTTTCGTTCGATGGAACGAAAGGGGCGTCGTCGATTTTCTGGGATAGTGCAAGACATTGTGATGGATTATTGGTTAATTCAATATTGGCAAGATTTTAGCTCCCAGACTTTGCCAGCATTTTGTGAACAGGCTGTTCTGGGGTTGGTGCAGGACAAGGAGCGAAGCCCTGACCGTTTAAAAAATATGATTCACTCTTTAGAGCGTGAAAATTGGTTGTCTAATCTAGGTACCCAAGAAGGGGTTGATAAGGCGATTCACTCTATCATGCGTCGTTGGCAGCATGGCGCTTATTTACAGGGCTTTGTGGATGAATTGCCTGCTGTCATTGCACAAGCAGAGGCGCCATTTTTGCATTTGTATCCTGACTTACTGGACTATGTGCAGCAAGAAGTAAAAAACGTGGTATGAAAAAACAATGAAAAAAACCGAGGCCACACACAGCCTCGGTTAAATGGATCGATTCGTGACGCAAATCACTGCGATCCGATCGAGAGAACAACCATATAAACGTTGTAAGCTCAGTGCAGATTCTTTGCTTTCGTTTATATGGAGTGAAGAAGTATAGGGCGTTTGTTATGTGTCGCCTTGATTTGGATCAGATTAAAGTGCGTTACTTAAATTAAAGAGTATTTTCTCTATCTTGAGAAGAACTTATGGTAGAATCCGCCACCGAAAAAGACTTGGTTAAAATGGGAGTGTTAGGTTGAGCGTTCAGTGGTATCCAGGGCACATGAATAAAGCGCGTCGAGAAATCGAAGAGGTCATGACGCAAGTAGACATCGTGATTGAAGTGTTGGATGCCCGCATTCCTGATTCCAGTCAAAATCCTATGCTTAATACCTTGCGTGGTGATGTTCCCGTACTGCGGTTGCTGAATAAAAAAGATTTAGCGGACAAATCTCGTCTAGACTTATGGTTAGAGCACTGGCGTGGCAGTGAGACGGTGTTAGCGCATCCGTTTTCCACTTTGGATAAAGCTGACGTGGCGAAAGTCAGCCAATGGGTGAGTCAAATGGTTCCCCATAGAGGCAGTGCTGAAAAGCCGATTCGAGCCATGATTGCCGGTATTCCCAATGTTGGTAAGTCGAGTTTGATGAATGCTTTATTAGGTCGTCGTGTTGCAAAAGTAGGTGATGAGCCCGCGGTGACGAAGTCGCAACAAAAGCTGAAAGTGACGAATGGTTTTCAGATATTGGATACGCCGGGTATTTTATGGCCGAAAATTGAAAACCCTGATGCCAGTTATCGCTTGGCAGTTACGGGTGCTGTTCGTGCTACCGCTATTAATTATGAAGACGTTGCCTTGGTGGGTTTGACGTTTTTTATTGCCGACTATTTAGACTCTCTTGTGACGCGTTATAAGTTGAAAGAGATTTCAGCGGACCCTTACGAGGTGCTCAAGGTTATTGGTTCCAAGCGCGGGGCGTTACGGGCTGGTGGTAAAGTCGACATGCACAAAGCGGCAGAAGTCTTTTTGAATGATGTTAGAACCGGTGCGATAGGGCCTTATGTCATGGAAACACCGGAAATGATTGCGCACGAAGAGCGTTTGGTTGAAGAAGCAAAAGCGAAAAAAGAAGCCGAACGAAAAGCGAGGTTGGCGGCAGCTGTGCCGCAACGACAACAGGCGAGTAATCGTGCTTATCGGGATGCGCAAGTAATGGATCAAACTGAACTAACCGATCAGGCTCAAACTATTAAGCAAGATGAGAACACAGATGACAAACAGTGAGGTTCACGGTCATGGATTATGAAATTGCCTTTGATCAGGACGAAAATGTTTATCGTATTTATACGGGATACGAGTTTGCCGCCATTGGCGAATGGGTTTCCGAATATGTGCGGGATTTGGAGAGCATTCAGCGGGTGTTGATGGCGGCTCGTTTAGCGGAAACAGCGAAAGAAGTGACGGAGTTTAAACACGGTCCTTTTGATGTTGTGTTAAGTGAAGAGGGCGTCTCAGTTTCGAGGCAGATAGACCTAGATTCAGCCGAAGAAGAAATAAAGGCGATGTTTGATAGTCAAGAAAGCTTCTATCAAACTTCGACCGATGGTATTCAAGCGGAATGTGGTTTAGACGACTTAATTGATTTAATTGAAAATTGGCACGAAGTACTACAATAGCCTTAACGTGTTAGGGGAGTTGTTCCTTGCGCTGGCTGGGTTTACACTAGTGCTTGTTTATTTTTTACGTTTTTAGGGAGCCGATATGCTCATCGAATTGGAAAAAGCCCGCACTCGAAATAATGTTGTTCGCATTTTTCGTGAGGAATTGGATGGACCAGATAGCTGGACTGACGGTTTTGTTGTGGATGCCAACGAAGAAATGGTTTTGCTCCAATTGGTGGATGACAGTGTTCGTCTTAATGGCTACCAAATCCTCTTTTTGGAAGATATTAGCGATTTTGCACACCCTGCTCCCTTTAATGATTTTCAAAAGAAAGTCTTAGAGCTTCGCGGCGAAGTAGTAACGGATCCTGAAGTCGAGCTTGATGACTTGGCGGTGTTGCTGATTGATATCAGTGAAGAGTTTGGGCTCGTTACCTTGCATCGTGAAGAAGTGGAGCCTGACAGTTGCGAAATCGGCCGTGTTGTTCGTGCTGATGCGGTGACTTACGAGCTAGAAGAAATTGGCTCTGATGCCCGTTGGTTCGACGATACCTTTGAGTACGATCTGTACGATATAACGCGTATTGAATTTGGTGGTGCTTATGAAGATGCGTTGTTACTAGCGAATGACGCCATGGGCGATGATGCCTACGAACGTTCGGACGAATACCCTGATGACGATATTGTAGACGAAGATTAGTGACTTACTCTTTTTCTATTTCATAGTAAAAACGCCTTAATGGGCGTTTTTTTATTTATATTGTTGTATTTATGTTGTTCTATATAAGTGGTTGTGACGGTTTTGGGTGACGTGTTGTGCGAATGAAACGAAATAGAAAAATAGGAAGCTTTTTTATGTCTCGATGGGTAACCCTTCTTTTGGTGTTAATACTCGTTTCTGGTTGCGCGGCTTATGCCACTCATCAATTCGATAATGCTTTTGGCGCGCAGGATGCGGCTAATCGTGTTTCTGATGTGAGTGAAGAAGAGGCGGTTTTTTATAATGAGCAAGTTAGGCCTATCTTAGACAGCCGTTGTGTGTCTTGCCACGCTTGTTACGATGCGCCTTGTCAGTTGAAGTTGACGGCCGTAGGTGGGATTGAGCGCGGTGGTTCGAAAGAGCTTGTTTATGATGGTACTCGCTTATTAGCGTCCTCTCCAACGCGTTTGTTTATTGATGCAAAAAGTACAGATGAATGGCGGGCAAAAGGATTTCATCCTGTTTTAAACGAACGTGAGCAATCTCCGTCAGCAAATTTGCAAGGTAGCTTATTGTATCGTGCGGTTGCCCTACGCAAGAAACAGGGAGATTTTACCCAACCGATTTTACCTGACAGCTATGATTTCTCACTTGCTCGTGATCAGCAGTGTGTTGGTATTGAAGAATATCAGCAATTTGAAAGAGATTACCCTAATTGGGGGATGCCTTATGGTCTGCCTGCGTTAAGTAACAACGAATACGATGTGTTAACTCGATGGTTAGCGCAAGGCGGTAAAATGCCCGAGGCCAAGCCTTTGCCCGCTAAACTGCAGCAACAGGTAGCTCTGTGGGAGTCGCGGTTGAATGGCGACGATCTCAAAGGAAGATTGGTTTCACGATATATTTACGAGCATCTTTATTTGTATAGCCTTTACTTGGGTGAGGGGGGATCTGATGAAAGTGAGGCGTTTCGTTTTCAGTTAGTGCGTTCTAAAACGCCACCAGGAGAGCCGATTGATCGAATTGCCACGCGTCGCCCTTATGATGCACCGGGTGTGGAGCGTGTGTATTACCGACTCTGGGCCGACCCTGAAGTCAAGGTTCAAAAAAATCATATTCCTATGCAGTTAGATGAGGCACGATACGCTCGTTGGCAGTCTTATTTTTATGGAGAGGATTATACGGTTACTAGAGATCCAGGTTATGCGCCAGAAGTCGCGACGAACCCGTTTAAAGCTTTCCGCGACATTCCTGCTTACGGGCGTTACCGCTTCTTGTTAGATCATTCACAAAAAACCATCATGTCTTTTATTAAGGGGCCTGTTTGCCGTGGACAGGTTGCTGTGAATGTTATTAATGAGCAGTTTTGGGTGTATTTTCTGGACCCTGAGATTGCTTACAACAAAGGGTCTGCTGATTATTTAGAAGATCAAGTACAGAACTTAGATTTGCCCGCAATTGGGTCAAGTAACACCTTGTTACCTACGTCTTGGGTGACGTTTTCTGAGCAACAGAAATCTTATTTGTCTGCTAAGGCAGCATTGATTGAAACAGAAGTTGGCAAGACGATTCCTTTAGATTTGAGTGTTATTTGGGATGGCGATGGAAATAATCAAAATGCCGCGTTAACGGTTTTTCGTCACTTCGATAATGCCTCTGTCGTAAAAGGGATGGTGGGTCAGCACCCTAAAACGGCTTGGGTTATCGATTACCCTTTATTGGAGCGTATTCATTATTTGTTAGTGGCTGGATTTGATGTGTATGGCAATGTGGGTCATCAATTAGTGACTCGCTTGTATATGGATTTCTTACGAATGGAAGGGGAAATGAATTTCTTGCTTCTGCTGCCCAAAGAAGATCGTGAGTCCATCCGACAATATTGGTATCGAGATGCCAATCAAACCATCAAAGATTATATTTTCAGCGATTACATAAAAGTGGATAGTCAATCTCAAATCGAATACAGCACAGACGATCATCAGTCTGAGTTGTATGAGAAACTCAGATACAAGCTGGCTGCAGTGTTGGATCATGGTTATGACTTAGAGCAGAGCAAGTTATCAGCGGAACAAATTAAAGCCTTGTATCGACTTCAGTCTGTCCGTGGCGGTGGTTTGGTGCACTTGCCTAATGTGGCTACTGTGTTGGTGACACAACAAGGCGTACCGTTGGAAGTGATTAGTTTGATACACAATAAAGCCCACGCCAATATATCAAGCTTGCTGGATGAAGAGGCGGCTCGATTGCCGGAAGAGGATGGTGTTACCTTGGTAAAAGGTGTGCTGGGCGATTATCCGAACGTTTTAATGCAGGTAGAAGAAAGTGAACTGATTGCCTGGGCAGATCAGGTGGCGAATCTTAAAACACAAGCGGACTACTCAAGTCTTCTTGATAGCTTTGGTATCCGTAGAACGCATCCTAATTTTTGGTTCGTCAGTGATGCAATCAGTAATCTAAACGCGATAGATCGCCCCAGAGAGAGCGGTATACTGGATTATAATCGCTTAGAAAATAGATAGAGGCGTTGTTTTTTTGCTAAGAGTGTTGGAGCGTTGTTGGCTTTTATTAGAATGGGTTGGCAGCGCTTCTGCATTTTGTGCATGATTGTTAGCTTGTTCTCTGCCGAAATGCTCCCAAATAGCGGTTATGTTCTTTATAACCTGATTATTGGGTAAGCATTATGATTCCTTTTTCTATTCTTGATTTGGCTCCAGTTGCAGAGGGGTACTCTGTTGCTGATTCTTTAAAGATGAGCCGTCGAATGGCCATTGCTGCAGAGGAAAATCAATTCGCACGTTTTTGGTTGGCTGAGCACCATGGTATGGCAGGCGTTGCTAGTTCTGCGACATCTGTGGTGTTGTCTTATATTGGGGCGGCCACCTCCACGATTCGTATCGGTTCAGGTGGTGTTATGCTGCCCAATCATTCTCCATTAGTGATTGCGGAGCAGTTTGGTACCTTGGCGGAATTGTATCCTGGCCGAGTGGATTTGGGGTTGGGTCGAGCACCGGGGACGGACATGCAGACGGCACGTGCTTTGCGTCGTAACATGGAAGCCTCTGTCGATAGTTATCCAGACGATGTTTTAGAATTGCAGCGTTTGCTTGGTCAGAGCGTTCAAGGGGTGATGGCGGTTCCTGGTTACAATACGAATGTCCCCCTTTGGATGTTGGGGTCAAGTCTGTATAGCGCTCAAGTGGCAGCCGAGTTTGGTTTGCCTTATTCTTTTGCGTCGCACTTCGCACCGGATCAATTGATTCAAGCGTTGACGGTCTACCGTCGAAACTTCAAAGCGTCTGAACAGCTTGCCAAGCCTTATACCATGGCGGGTGTGATGGCTGTCGTGGCGGATACGGATGAAGAGGCAAAGTATTTGTTCACGTCGGCTCAGCAGCAATTTGTTAATTTGCGTCGTAACCGAAATGTGCCTTTTGCAAAGCCTGTCGATACTATGAACAATATTTGGTCACCAAGTGAAAAGCACATGGTTGACCATATGTTGCAGTATGCCATGGTGGGGTCTAAAGAAAGCGTCGCGTTTCAATTGATGAGTTTTCTAGAATTAACGAATGTGGATGAGCTTATTGTCTCCATGCCAATCCATGATGCGGAAGCGAGATTGAAATCCCTACGCCTAATGGCTGAGATTAGAGACAGTTTTTAAGCTTTCAAAAGCGATAGCCGATAAAAAAGCCACTGAAGTTTGCTCAGTGGCTTTTTTTTACTGATCGTATGGTGACGGATCACCCGCGACAGGTTGAGTTTTAAAGCGTCTGTGTGACCAATAATATTGCTCTTTTTTTGGTTCAATAACGGCCTGCATCAGCTCATTTATTCTTGTTGCGTTTTCAACATCATCTTGGCTAGGGTAGTTTTCCACTTCAGTCAAACTAAGGTGATAGCCATTTTCTGTTCTGCCGTAATCATAAAGCACCACTGGCGCATTGGTCATATTTGCGATGCGACCAATATGAGCAATGGTGGCACATTGTCTGCCATAGAAAGGGGCGAAGACAGAGTTTCTGCGGCCGTAATCTTGATCGACCGCGTACCAGACGGCTTTGTTTTGTTTGAGTGATTTCAGCACTTCTCGCATGTTTGTGCGTTCAATGGTTTTGGAGAAAATGGCTTTCCGTTGACGCTCCATCACCCAATTCATAACAGGATTGGTTTGTAATTTGTAAATGGGATGAGCGTCGACAAAGCGGGGCATTTGACTGCCGCAAATATCCAATGAGGAAAAGTGACCACTTATTAATATGCAGCCTCGTCCTTTCGCTAAGACGCTGTCTATGACTTCTTGGCCGTCAAAGGTAACGCGAGACTGGAATTTGCTAGGGCCTTGGAACCAAGATGAGAACGTCTCGATTGTGCCTTTGCCCATACTTTCAAAATGTGCCTTGGTCAGAGCTTTTCTATCGGTCTCGTTCATATCTGGATAGCATATTTTTAAGTTAACATCGCAGATGTGTCGACGTCTCTTAGCAATGACATGAAGTGTGCGACCAAGATATTTACCAAGTTTCTGTTGTAGTGCCCAAGGCAAAAAACTCAATGCGTAAGCGATTCCCATCGCAAACCAGCTTAACCAGTGTTTTGGGCCAAGGTAATGAGTAATGCTTTTGTCTAGAGTTGATATTTTTTTAGCCATGGTAGCCTTCCAAAAAGGTGCGCCACTGCGCATCGGAAACATTGAATTGAGTATAGAGATTGGATTCCTTATCCAATGATCGCTTTAAGCGGTCAATATTGGCTTGTTTCCATTGTGTGTTATGTGTTCTTTGTTCGCACTTGTCGAAATCAATCAGCCAAACCTTGCCGTTTTGATCGACCATGATGTTGTGACAATTTAAGTCAGAGTGGTAAATGCCTTCGTCGTGGAAGCGTTTCACGACGGCCCCTATTTCTTGCCAGTTTACAGTGGCGCTGTTCCCTGTTTTGATTATATCAAAAAGATCCTGTGCGTTTTCGATGGTCTGCGTTAATAGCTCACCTCGATAAAAGCCTTTATTGAGGGTATATAAGCCACCGATAGGTCGAGGAACCGGTAATCCTATTGAGCACATATATTCTAATAAGCTCAGTTCAAGCCATGGGCGGGTGTTTTTTTGTCCCGTAAAGAAAAAATAGCTTTTATTAAATTTTGCGATCAGTCCGCCGCGACGATAACGTCGTATGACAAACTGTCCAAATTGACTGTTAATAAACCAGACAGCGCCTCGGCCATTGCCTGTACCGATTAATGCTTGTTGTGATTGCCAGAACCTTGGGTCAAACCAAGTGCTTGATAATGGCAATGTCTGGTCACTTTTTAAGAGTGTCATATTGGGCGATATTTTGATGGCTTCTGGCATTTTGCTCGCTTTACATAGGATGGTCTTTATCGCGTCTACAAATTTGGACACATTCAAGGGGGACTATTCTATAATACTTGTCACGTTTAAGCAGCCCTATGAGGAACGCATGCAGCAAGAGTCAATACAGGAAACGCCAGTCCAACATTTGGCCGTGGTTAGATTATCCGCGCTGGGAGATGTGTGTCATGCCATGGCGGTGGTGCAAGCCATTATAAAGTCTAATCCAACTGTACAGGTGACTTGGGTTACGTCGCCTTTGGAGGCTAATTTAGTGCGTTTGTTAGAGGGTGTGCGTGTGGTGGTTTATGACAAAAAAAGTGGTTTGTCTGGACTGCTGGCATTGCGCACGCTATTTCGTGACCAAACGTTTGATGTCTTACTGCATTTGCAGTGGTCTTTAAGGGCGAGTTTAGTGTCTCGTACAATAAAAGCAAAAAGGCGTATTGGTTTTGCGCTCTCTCATTCTCGTGAGAAACAGCATTGGTTCGTTAATGAATACGCGCCTGAGCCTAAAGGAGAACACGTTTTAGATTCTTTTTTGTCCATTGCAAGTGTGCTGGGCGTGACGTCGCCAGTATTGCCATGTGAATTGGTCTTGCCTGATGCGGACTTAAAACTGCCTGAACGTTATGTGGTGATTAACCCTTCAGCGTCGAAGTCTGAGAGAAACTGGACGGTAGAAGGGTATCAAGCTGTCATTGAGCACCTGTTGATAAAAGGTATTTGTCCTGTAGTGACAGGTGGGCCTTCTTCTGCCGACGCCATCTTTGCTGACGCGATTATTGCAAACCGATCTGATCAAGTGATTAATTTGGTTGGTAAGACACCCTTGGCTATGATGCTGTCAGTATTAAAAGGTGCGTCATTGGTCGTTAGTCCTGATACGGGGCCAGCACATATGGCAACATTGGTTGGGACTCCCGTTCTTGGTTTGTACGCGCATTCTAATCCCCAGCGAACCGGTCCTTATCGAGATTTAGAGAACGTCGTGAGTGTGTATGAAGAGTTGGCTACGAAAGAATATCAAAAGCCACTCTCCGAATTGCCGTGGTCAACACGCGTGCATGACCCTAAAGCCATGCAGCATATTGCCATTGATCGTGTGCTTGCGGTGCTGGATAGGCTTATTTAATAAGATTATCTAGTAAGAGACTGTTCAGCCAATTTTAGATCTAAGGTTGCTTTAAGCAGCTTATATAGTTTGATTGAAGCGTCTATTTCTTCTTTACGGTTGGTCAAACTTTCGATGTTCAAGCCGAGTGGAACACCAAGTGGAAGTGCCGTTTCAATGATTTGCTCTAAAGCATTGCGACAAATCTTGATGGATTCTTCCAGCGGCGCTTGTGCATCCAAAATACGGTGCTTAGTGGCATCGGGTACGGAAATGCCTAACCATTCCATGAATTCCAATGTTTTTGCGCTGCCGCATGGGGTGAAGGTTAAAATGATGCGTTTAGGTGTTTCGCCTTTTTCTTTGCAGGTTCTGGCGTAGCGGCTTATTAAGTCTGCTGTGGCTTGATGGTTATAAACAGCCTGCGAAATGAAGAATTCACATCCAGATGCTGTTTTTTTCAATAGACGTAAATGTTCGTCACCTTTTTTTGCATGTCGCTCTGCGATGGTAACACCGCCTAAGTTAAACGCGTGGGGTGACGCTTTTAATGTGTCGTAGGCGTGTGGTAAGGGCAATTTAATATCGCCCGTTGAAGAAGGTGAGCCCACCAATACGAGATCGCGAATGCCATATTCTTCCCATGCTTCTGTCAGCCAGCAAGAGAACTCCTCTGAACTGCGTGAAGAGACAGACTTGTAGGTAATGACGGGTTTACCTGATTGTTGGTGAAGGCGTTTTGACCAAGCGCGAGGATCGTGTGTTTCCATAAAAGGAAAAGGGCGTGGTTTGTCAATGCGGCTGGTTTCATCTTGAATGTCATAAACGATCAAACCATCGACGTCGATATTCTCAAGGCGCTCAAGTAGCTTTTGGCTGACTTGCTCTAGTTGCTCCTCTACTAGAGAGGATTTTGGTGGCGTAGTGCCAATAAAATAAACGCCTCGACTCGGGTCTTGAAACTTGCTTGCTAATTCCGATTTCATAATGTCACACTCTAAATAGACGAGGCAGATAATGTGTTTCTGCATCTCGTGATGTTTGTTCGTTAGGGCTATTCTAACAGTGAAATGAATTCAAGGCGTTGCCTGCAAATTGAATAATATTATTGATGAAGTGAAGGTCTTTAATCTTATTTGAAAATGAGTAGGCTAAGCTTCAGTGTAAGTGAGAAAACTGATGTCAAATATAGAGTTAAAAGGCCTTTCTGAGGCAGCCGCTTCTGGTCTGCCGCCCGTTCATACTTGGGCGCCCCCTTTTTGCGGTGATATTGATATGGTGATTAAAGCGAATGGCGAATGGTGTCATGAAGGCGGTAAGATTAAACGTTCCTCGATGGTAACGATGTTTAGCCGCATTCTGTGGTTTGAAAACGGTGAATACTTTTTAGTGACGCCTGTTGAAAAAGTTCGAATCCAAGTGGAAGATGCGCCTTTTTTGATTAACCGTTGGCAATGGATTGAGACGGAATATGGTCGGGCGATAGAATTTACGACACAAACTGAGGACGTCTTAGTGCTTGGGATTGACTGCGATATGTGGATGGATTTGTATAAGGAAGAAGGACGGCCCTATGTTTCCATGCGCTATGGCATGAAGGCACTGGTAGGTCGAAATGTGTTTTACGCTATTGCTGAGTATCTTACCCAGGTTGCAGCGCCAGAGGGAAGCGGTATGGGCATAATAAGTGCGGGGAAAAGCTATCTTTTAATGCAAGAGGCATAACGAATTTCGGGTGGTCTAGGTTATAATGCGCGAATTCAACGCGATGTCTTGATCGCGTCATATTTTTACTTTTAAAGGGGTGTTTGTTTGTTATTCGAAGAATTTGGTTTTGATAATCGCATTTTAAAGTCCATTGGCCATTTAGGGTTTGATGAGGCAACGGAAATTCAAGCTCGTGCGATTCCAGAAGCTATGGCTGGGCGAGACTTATTGGCGTCATCAAAAACAGGTTCAGGAAAAACACTCGCCTATCTTTTGCCTGCTTTGCATCGCGTTTATAAGAAAAAAGCCTTATCTAAGCGTGATCCTCGCGTGGTGGTTCTGGTTCCGACTCGTGAGTTAGCCAAGCAAGTATTTGGTCAGTTAAGACTCTTGTTAGCAGGTAGTCGCTTTACCTCTATTCTTATTCAAGGTGGTGAGAACTTTAACGATCAGCATAAGTCATTGCAGAAAGACCCACATTTTATTGTTGCGACGCCAGGTCGTTTGGTGGATCACTTAAAGCAGCGTCATGTTTTTTTAGAAGGACTTGAATTGCTTATTCTGGATGAAGCGGATCGCATGTTGGATTTGGGCTTTGCTGACGCCATGCGAGCCATTAACGCGGCCGCCAGTCACCGTCAGCGCCAGACGTTGTTTTTCTCTGCGACGCTGGATAATACTGAAGTCAGTGTCATTGCTGGTGAATTATTAAGAGAGCCTTCGCGTGTTGCTGTTGGCCAAGGGTTTGATGAGCACACGGATATTTCTCAGCATGTGTTGTTGTGTGATCACTTGAATCATAAAGAAGCGCTTTTAAAGCATTTATTATTGAGTCAAACGCTTAAGCAAGCGATTATTTTTACCGCTACGAAAAGCGATACCGTGCGCTTATCTGAAATGATTGCTGGATGGGGACTAAGTACACAGGCTTTAAATGGCAACCTTTCTCAAAGCGCTCGTAATAAAACCATGGAAAGTTTTGCCAAAGGTCAGTTTGATGTATTGGTCAGTACCGATGTCGCTTCTCGTGGTTTGGATATTGCCAGTGTGTCTCATGTGTTTAATTTTGATTTGCCAAAGCAAGCGGAAGAGTTTGTGCATAGAACGGGGCGTACAGGACGTGCTGGTTTTAAAGGCGATGCTTATTCGCTGGTTGGTCCAAAAGATTGGGTGAATTTCAAAGCAATCGAAGCTTTTTTACAAAAAACCTTTACAGCTGAGTCTATAGAAGGGCTCGAGCCGACGTTTAAGGGCTTACTTCCACCTAAACCTGTTCGTCAAGAAACGAAGAAGGGGAATGTCAAAACGCCAACTAAAGCGCCTAAAAAGACAAATAAAAAGCCAGCTGGCAAAGCTCGTTTCCATGATAATCAACAGGACGGTTTTGCTGCTTTTAAATTACCGCCTAAGCGTTTTGCGACATCGGAAGTGACCAGTGATGAAGATGAGTAATCTGATTAGTATTGCGTAACATTATTGTGAACGCAGAACTATAATAATTGACAGGTGAGCCATTTTCACGCTATTGATTAGATAAAGTGTAGAAATCTTTCTTTGCCTTTCTTATCTATTGGAGATGAGCTTATTAATCGTTTGCCGCCATTAAATTCATTAAAGTGTTTTGAATCTGCCGCTCGTCATGGCAGTTTTAATAAAGCAGCCAAGGAATTGTCTGTAACACCTTCTGCGATTAGTCATCAAATCAAAGGCTTGGAAAGTTTTCTAGGTCTTGAGTTGTTTCGGCGTACTAAACGTAAGGTTATTTTAACGGAAGCGGGTGAGTCGTATTTAAAACCAATAAAGAGTATTTTTGAGCAGTTGGAGAACGCGACCTCTGAGCTCAAGAGCAAACAAAAGTCTGGGTCGTTGCGATTAGCAGTTGCCCCTGCTTTTCTGACTCGTTGGCTTATGCCCAGAATGGAGCGTTTTCAAGAGCGTTATCCCGACATTCAGATAGAAATTAGTTCTTCCACGGGGTTGATTGATTTCTCTGCCAATGACATAGATATGGCTGTGTACTTTGGTAGTGGAGATTGGGAAGATGTAGAGGCGCATTATTTGCGTCCGGCAAGATTGGCCCCGGTTTGTAATCCTCGCTTGATAAAACCTGATCAGCCTATTGTTAAGCCTGAAGACATGCGATTTTATCCGCTTTTGCATGTCACGAAACGAAAAGATGAATGGCATGATTGGCTCCAGCAGCATGATCTTGACCCAAAACTATTCCGTCGTGGCTTGATGTTTTCTAGTGGTTCATTAACCGCTGGGGCTGCGGCTCAAGGCTTGGGTATCTCATTAACCGATCCCGAATTGATCATGCCAGAAATAGAAGCTGGGACGCTTAAAGTGTTATTTAATCAGCATTTGATTACTAATCGTTCTTTTTATTTGGTGTATGAAAAGCGTCGTTCAGTTACCTCTGCTATGTCGGCTTTTAAAGAGTGGATAATCGAAGAGATGGTTGGTGGCACTAAAAACACATAGATATATTGTGAAATGTAGAAAGAAAAAACATATTTTAAAAACGGAAATGAGAACTTGTATATGAGCACTGGGTTAAAAGTAAATAGCTATTTTAATGATCAAGTAAAGTCTATTGCATTGGACAATGCAGAAGGCACATCAACTGTTGGTGTGATGGCAATTGGTGATTATGAATTTGGTACGAGTCAACGAGAGTATATGACCGTTGTCTCTGGTGCACTGACGGTAAAATTGCCCGCGCAGGACGATTGGAAAACGTTTGGGAAAGGCGATACTTTTATTGTTGAGGCAAACCAAACCTTTCAATTGAAAGTGACGGAAATGACCGCTTACCTATGTCGTTATGAATAATACTGTTTTGTAAAAATTCTAAATAAAAAGGGCTGAATAAATCAGCCCTTTTTATTTTTCTGTTTTGATGGCTTAGCTTAGCCACCGACCACATTAACGAGTAGCGTCACCTTATCACCAGGTTGAACGTATTTTTTGCTGGTGACTTTCGGATTCCACTCACGGATATCATTAATGGATACCTTAAATTTATTAGCAACCACAGCCAACGATTCTCCTGATCTTATGGTGTAAATCACCTTCTTAATCACGCTGCGAGTGCTGTTTGTTTCTGCTTTTTCAGGCTCTAACCAAACGACCAGTTTTTTTCCTGGCATTAACGGATCGCCCAGTCCCATGTTATTCCAACGGGCAAGTGTTTTGGTATCCGTTTTATATTTGTTGGCAATTAACCATAAGCTATCACCTGAACTGACAGTGTAGTTTATTTTAATTCGATTGCGGTTTGGTGCTTTGGATTGCTTGGCTAGCAAGCGTTGGTGAGAGCTTAATGTGTAGCTTTCTATATTATTTCCGGCCACTGGGATCATTAGCTCTTGTCCAACGCGGATCATAGAGGAAGACATTTTATTAACGTCTTGCAGGACGTTGACTGTTGTATTGTGCTGTTTTGCCACTAAGAGTAAATTGTCACCTGCTTTTACCGAATAGCGAACCCAAGTTACTCGCTCTTTGCTGGGGATTTCTGCCAGCTTTGCTCTGAATTTTTTTGCCTTGGAAATAGGCATTAACAGTCGGTGAGGACCATCTGGAGAGGTCGCCCACTGGTTGAAACCAGGGTTTAAAAGATAGACTTCATCAATACTGACATCTGCCATTTCAGCTGCTTGTGCTAGGTCTATCTGACCGCCGACATTGACAACATCAAAGTAGGGTTTGTTCGGGATGGAATAGGTTGAGTAATTATACTTTTCTGGATCTTTAATAATTTTGGCAAGTGCTATTAGCTTGGGTACATAAGCTCGCGTCTCTCGCGGCAGGTCTAAGGACCAAAAATCAGTGGGCTTTCCCGCTTTTTGGTTCTTTTTGATGGCTCTCATAACGGTTCCTTCGCCCGAGTTATAAGAGGCCAGGGCATGTAACCAGTTGCCATCAAACATCTTATGCAGTCGAGTTAAGTAAGCGATGGCGGCCTGAGTTGAGCCGATAATGTCACGTCGGCCATCATACCACCATGTTTGGTCCAATCCGTACATCTGACCGGTAGAAGGGATAAACTGCCAAGGCCCTGAAGCACGGCCATGACTATAACCAAATGGATCAAAACCACTTTCTACAATTGGCAAAAGGGCAATCTCTGTCGGAATACCGGCTTTTTCTAGTTCTTCAACAATGTAATATAAATAGCGTTCACCACGCTTGGATACTCGGTCCAAATAAGACGGATGGGAGCTAAACCAGCGCAGTTGAGAAGATAAGCGAGGACGATCTATATCAAGATCAAGTTGGTATCCTGCGCGAATTCTGTCCCATATATCGTCATGATCTCTTGGTTTTACTGCTGCAATAGGGGGGTCGTTGGTGACGTCTTCATTGTCCTCAGCCGTGGATTCGACAGGGGGCACAGTGTCAATAAAGCCTAATTGCTCAGTATCTGCTTCAGTAATATCACTCTCTTCTAGGGATTCTGCGAGGTCGTTTGAAGCGTTATCTTGTTCTATTTTTGAGGCGGTCTGACAGGCGCTTAGGGTTAGGCTGACAAGGCAAATCCAGAATATTTTATATATCATGTGAGTCACAAAATTGAATAAAGTTTGGACATTTTAAGGGAGTATCGCGATAGGTCAACAAAAACTATCCTTGGCGCGTCTAACTTGGCTGAATGCGACGACAGAATTGTCGCTTGGATTTTCGTTAAGTTGTTGTGCTGCCTTCCTTTTTAAGGCCTTAATGTGGGTACGTAAAAAGGGGTTGGTTTTTTTCTCAAGGCTTAATTTTGTTGGCAAAGTGGGCTGATTATTGGCACGTTTTACTTGATTGGCACGATTGGCGTGTAAAAGTGCCTTGTTGTTGGGCTCTAAAGAAAGAGCGAAACGATAGTTAGCTAAGGTATATTCGTGTGTCCCATAAATGAGTGTATCGTCAGGCAAACTCATGATGCGTGTCATTGCTGCCAACATTTGTTCTGGCGTTCCTTCCATAATTCGACCACAGCCACCTTTAAATAAGGTATCTCCGCTAAATAATACATTAGGACCTTGTGAACAAAAGTAGCACAAATGGTCTAGCGTGTGTCCAGGGGTAGCGATGACATGAAAAGCCTTGTCGAATACTGATACTTGATCGCCATTGAATACAGGAGTCGTCACGAGATCCGTTAGGTGGCCTGGTCCATAAACATGGCACGCAAAGTGTTGCTTTAGTTTACTGACGCCCCCAGTATGATCTTTGTGGTGGTGGGTGATTAAAATGCCTGCTAAGGTTTGGTTATATTCATGGCAATAATTTAGTACAACGTCGGCCTCTCCTGGATCTACAGCCCAAATGGTGGAACTATCTTTATCTTGGATGATCCAGATATAATTATCCTGAAAAGCGGGAAGCGGAAAAATAGTCATAAGTTGTCTGCTTTATAGAGGCGGTGGTTGTTTATATGGCGTGTCTATAAAAATAAATACAGCGTCATACCGTTTAAAAAAGAGAATTCATTGTATGTTGGATGATCAATCAAGACAATTTTTTCAAAATTGGTACAAAACTAACCTAGGCGAGAGCGTGTTGCAGTTAGAGCGCAATGAAGTCGCAGCGGAACTCGATTCAGCAGTAGGTTACTATCTCGTCACACAATCACCGCTTAAAGATTTTTCTCTGCAGGATCATCGTTTGCGGGAAAGTATTTTAATAGCGCCTACTTTAGAATTTGGTGCACCGTCGAATACGGTGGTCGCGAGGGCCAGTGAGTTGCCTTTTGAAGCCGATGGCGTAGATGTCCATGTTTTTCACCATACTTTAGATATTTCGGCAACGCCTCACGATGATCTACGAGAAGCAGCAAGAACACTATTGCCAAGTGGGAAGTTAATTATTATTGGTTTTAATCCTTGGAGTGTTTGGGGATTTTGTCGTTTGTTTTCTAAAAAGGTGAAAGCGCCATGGTGTGGTCATTTTATTGGCCATCAGCGATTAGAGGATTGGCTAAAAGTAGCGGGTCTCACCTTGGAAACAAAGCGCTTTGTGTATTATCAACCGCCATTACAAAGTGGTAAATGGCGATCGCGTTTTGCTTGGGTGGATCGGATGTTTAAGCCACTTAAGCTGCCTTTTAGCGGCATTTATGTCATGGTGGCAACAAAGCAAGTAAAACGCTTTATCCCACTAAAACCTCGTTGGTCTGGGGCTAGAGTCCGAGTGCCGCCTTTAACGAAACCAACAGTAAAAGAGATGAAAGAGTGAAAAGGGTTGTAATGTATACAGACGGTGCTTGTAAGGGGAATCCTGGCATTGGTGGTTGGGGAGCTTGGCTAACCTTTGGCGAGCATGAAAAACATTTATGTGGTGGTGAGCAGGATACGACAAATAATCGTATGGAGCTTATGGGGGCAATAGAAGGGTTACGAGCATTAAAAGAAAAATGTGCGGTGACTTTGTATACGGACTCTTCCTATGTGCAAAAGGGCATCACCGAATGGCTGGCTGGCTGGAAACGAAAGGGGTGGATGACAGCCTCTAAACAGCCTGTAAAAAATAAAGACCTCTGGCAGGCCTTAGACGAACAATGCCAGTATCACGAAGTGACGTGGAAATGGGTAAAAGGTCACGCGGGTATTGAAGGTAATGAAATTGCGGACCAATTGGCAAATAAAGGCATTGAGGAGTTAAGGGCGCTATCATGAGACAGGTTGTGCTGGATACAGAAACAACGGGTATCGATCCAAAACAAGGGCATCGAATTATCGAAATTGGTTGTGTGGAAATGATTGGTCGTAAGTTAACTAATCGGCATTTTCATGTTTATATCAATCCGGACAGGGAGGTAGAAGAAGAGGCCTTTCGGGTTCACGGGATCAGTAACGAATTTCTTGCTGATAAACCTCGCTTTCATGAGATTGCTCAAGAGTTTTTTGACTTTATCAAAGGGGCTGAACTGATCATTCATAATGCGCCATTTGATATTGGCTTTATAGACCATGAGTTTGCACGTATTGGCGGCTATCCAAAAACAGCAGAGGTATGTGGTGTCTTCGACAGCCTAGTGTATGCTCGCAAGAAACACCCTGGACAGAAAAATAACCTCGATATTTTATGTAAGCGTTATGGTATTGATAACTCCCATCGAGAATTACACGGAGCCTTATTAGACTCGGAAATTCTTGCCGATGTGTATCTGCTGATGACGGGGGGGCAGACCAGTTTGGGGCTTGCTACTCATGCGGACTCAGACAGCAAAGAAGAGGGTGGAGTGGAAGCCATTCGCCGTTTTTCAGCTAATCGCCCAGCGCTAAAAATTATCCGCGCCAGTGAGAGCGAACTAAAAGCACATGAAGAGCGTTTGGACTTAATAGACAAAAAATCGGGTCAATCTCTCTGGCGAATTAAACATTAGCAAACAGCAAAAAACATCAATATAAAAGCCCAGCAAACATAACAAAAAAAGAACCCCTAATCTTTAGTTCAACAGATTGGGGGTTCTTTGTTGTTGGTAGTATGATTTTATGTGGCTTATTGATTGATCAAAAAGCGTATTACAATAGGTAAACAACACACAATCCGCCAACGATGCTCAATACTATCGTATAGGGAAGAGCCATCCACACCATCTTGCCGTATGACAAACGTAATAGTGGCGCAATCGCAGAGGTTAATAGAAACAAGAAAGCGGCTTGACCGTTTGGCGTGGCCACACTGGGTAAGTTTGTGCCTGTATTGACGGCGACTGCCAAGGTGTCAAAATGTTCTCGAGTAATGGTGCCAGCATCCAGTGCGGCTTTGATTTCATTGATGTAGACAGTGGCTACAAAAACGTTGTCACTAATGGCAGACAATAAGCCATTAGCAATAAATAACATAATAGGCTGAAGATCTGTAGGCATCTGCAGCACTATGTCAATAACAGGTTGGAATAAATGCTGGGAGTGTATTACTGAAACTACAGTAAAAAATACCACTAATAATGCCGTAAAAGGTAGTGACTCTTCAAAGGCATGACCAATCCGGTGCTCTTCAACAATACCATTAAATGATGTGAGTAAGACGATTACCATCAAGCCAACCAGCCCTACTTCTGCAACGTGGAAAGCAAGAGACAGAACGAGAATAATAGCAACGATGCCTTGAACAATAAGTTGCGCTTTTATTTTATGTGTGTGTTTTTGACTTTCTTCTTTTTCAAAATTATTAAGAATGTCTCGAACCGTATCTGGTAGCTGAGCACCATAGTCAAACCAAGCTGTTTTTTCTAATACGACGACCGTCAATAGGCCACAGATCAAAACTGGCATGGAAACGGGGGCCACATTGAGGAAGAACTCCCCGAAGTTCCAACCTGCCACTTTTGCAATCAGTAGATTTTGTGGTTCACCGACTAACGTGGCGACGCCACCAAGAGCGGTACCAACCGCACCGTGCATTAATAAATCTCGTAAAAAAGAACGAAATTCGTTTAGGTCTTCAGTATTCACGGGCAAAATGGAGTCGTCTGTGCCATGGTCGTGATTTTTATTAGAGCTCTGTCCGGAAGCGGCTTTGTGATAAACCGAATAGAAACCAACACCAACACTGATTAGAACCGCTGTGACCGTTAAGGCATCTAAAAAAGCAGATAGTAGGGCAGCAGAAAGACTAAAAATCAACGATATGACGATCTTAGATTTTATTTTTACCAAAAGCTTATTAAAGATAAACAGCAGCATGTCTTTCATAAAGTAAATGCCAGCGACCATAAACATAAGCAGTAAAATTACTTCAATGTTGTGAGACACTTCAGCGTAGACGCCTTCGGGGGAAGTCAGCCCAAGAGCGACGGCTTCAATGGCAAGCAGTCCGCCTGGTTGCAATGGATAGCACTTTAGGGCCATGGCCAAAGTAAAAATAAATTCAACAATCAGTAGCCAACCTGCAACAAAGGGCCCCAGCACCACTAAGACGATCGGGTTGATAATTAAAAACGCTAAGATTATTTGTTTGTACCACAGTGGCGATGCACCGAGGAAATTTCTTCCTAGCGCTTGAGACAGAGAGGCTTTCATTGATTACTCCTTTTAGGAAAACACTGAAAATATGCAAAAAATTAACAGGATTGTTCCGTTTTGCGTGGTGAAACAAAAAAATCTTGTTAATTTTCTTATGTGTTTAGGCTGAAAAATACCCAAGAGCGATCGAAGTGTGCAGATAATAAGGCATATGCTTGACAGTATCTATAGTGAAATATCAGTAAATATGATTGTTATTTGTAAAAATACCCCCAATATGCCAGGAACTTATGATTATTTAGAGGAAACAAACGTTGGAATTCTTAACTGACTATGCCGGATTTTTACTGAAACTCATCAGTGTTGCTGTGGTGATTGGTTTTTTGTTAGCCATGATGGCAAGTGGCAAGCGTAAAGCACAGCCAGGCAGCTTATCTATTACTAAATTAAACGAAACTTATGACGCCATGAAGGCGGAATTGGATCGTCAATTAATCGACAAAAAAACGTTAAAGAGCCTTGAAAAAGAGAAGAAGAAAAAAGAAAAGCTAGAGAAAAAAGCTCAGAAAAAAGCGCCTAAAGATGCTGATTCTAAAGAAGAGATCAAGAAGAGAGTGTATGTGCTGGATTTTGATGGCGACATCAAAGCGTCCGCGGTAGAAACAATGCGGGAAGAGATAACCGCGATACTAAGTATCGCCAAACCGCAGGATGAAGTGGTTGTGCGTTTAGAAAGTGGTGGCGGTGTGGTGCATGGTTATGGTTTAGCGGCATCCCAATTACAACGTATTCGAGAAGCGAAGATTCCCTTGACGATTTGCGTCGATAAAGTCGCTGCCAGTGGTGGTTATATGATGGCTTGTGTAGCAGATAAAATAATCGCTGCGCCTTTTGCTATCTTGGGTTCAATTGGCGTGGTCGCACAAATTCCAAACCTCCATCGCTTGTTGGACAAAAGCCTTATTGATGTGGAGTTGCACACTGCGGGGCGATACAAGCGTACTTTGACTATGTTGGGTGAAAATACCGATGAAGGTCGTGAAAAATTTAAGCAAGATTTAGAAGATACACATGACCTTTTTAAACGTTTTGTGTCTGGACAGCGTCCACAGTTGGATATTGAAAGTATTGCCACAGGGGAAACTTGGTATGGTTCGGAAGCTCTGGACAATAAATTAGTCGATGTTGTAATGACCAGTGACGCTTATTTGGTTTCTCATTATGAGACAGCAGAAGTGGTTCGTTTAGCATACAAACAGCCAAAAGGTATGGCAGAGCGTTTAGGTTTGTCATTCTTTTCAGTGATCGAACAGAAAGCCGTTGCTTGGGTGGGGAAATTAGCTCAGTCACGCGGTTATTAGACTGTTTTTGAGCCAATAAAAAGGAGCCTGCTTTTGGCTCTTTTTTATTGACGCTAAGTGTGCTAGTGGTTGGTCAGTGTGGGGATACTTATGCTCTATGGCGTGTTCGTGTTGTAAGTCAGGCTTCTTTCTGCTTCCGGTGTGGTTGCTTGGAAAGCCATTCCTTGCTCCACTTCGATTGGTTCAAAATAGAGTAATGTGCCTATAGTTGGATGGTCTAAGTAATTAACTTTTTTACTGGCGGTTCTGTTGGTTTGATGTAATTTTAGTACCATCGTTGGATTTAGTTCTGTCGCATCTGTTGTCGAAGGTGGCATTGACGATGTTGGGCTATTTTTATCCTGAAGAGCCGCAGCTGTTTGTTGAGTGCGACCAAATAAGTAATGCTGGTAGCGTATGTCTGACTCCAAATAACGCCCTAGTGTGATGGTGATATTACCTGTCAAGACTGGATAGCCATTTTCATTTTGTTGACTGACAAAACTTTTATTGATGGTGTCTCCTGGTCGCTTAAAGAGGAGTGTCCATTTTTGATTGGCAAGAATCTTAACTTGACGACCAAGTCTTCTTTCGATGTTGCCAAAAGGTGATGCTTGGTTATTGCTGCGGCTATTTTCAGCGCCATCATTGGCGGCAGGGAAGCGAACGAGGCGATCTGTAGACAATATGTTTTTATAACTTACCTGCTCGCTTGATTGGCCTTCAGGCCACATAAAAGTAACAACATACACTTCGTAGGCCTTGGCACTATTGGGAGAAATGTCATTCTCTTCTGCATAAAGGGCAGTATTCAATAGTACCAAAGATATAAACGTCACAATTAAAGCTTTCAATGTAGTAATTCCAAGGTCATTGTTGTTTGCTGGAAACGCTCTTCTGCGCTGCCCATTGGTGCTATAAACTTTAAGGTATCAGAGCCTGCTAGTTTATACACATCGGGCTTGGTTTGAATGAGTCTAATGAGTTTCATTGGATCCACAGGCGTTTTGCTATTAAAGGTGATTTTACCTTCTTTTGCATTGGCTTCAATCTTATTGATGCCAAGGCTTTCTGCTTTCAGTTTCAGCTCTGTTTGGCGGAACAGATTTTTTGTCGCATCTGGAAGCAGTCCAAAGCGGTCTATCATTTCCACTTGTAGATCTTTCAGCTCGTCACTTACTTTTGCACTGGCAATGCGTTTATACAGAATAAGGCGGGAATGTACATCACCTAAATAATCTTCAGGTATGAGTGCGGGTACCCGTAAGTTAACATCGGTTTGAGCGGGGGAGGTGATGTCAATATCAGGCGACTCGCCATTTTTTAGGGATTTGACTGCTCTGTCTAGCATATCCATAAACAATGCAAAACCAACATGCTCAATATGTCCACTCTGACCGTCACCTAAGAGTTCGCCTGTCCCCCTGATCTCTAAGTCGTGTGTGGCAAGCGTGAAGCCAGCACCGAGCTTGTCGGCCAGCATGATGGCTTCTAAGCGCTTTTCGGCGTCGCTGGTCACCTTGCGGTCATGTGGTGTGAGTAGGTAGGCGTAAGCTTGATGATGAGATCGACCAACGCGTCCACGCAATTGGTGCAATTGTGCCAAGCCAAACTTATCCGCACGTTCAATGATAATGGTGTTTGCGTTGGGTATGTCGATACCCGTTTCTATGATGGTTGAGCAAACGAGCACGTTAGCGCGTTTGTGGTAAAAATCAGACATGACTTGTTCCAATTCTCTTTCACGCATCTGCCCATGGCCTACAATCACGCGAGCTTCTGGTATTAACGCTTCCAATTCTTCTGCCGTTTTTTGAATGGTTTGGACTTCATTGTGCAGGTAATACACCTGTCCGCCGCGATGCAGTTCTCGCAGAATGGCTTCTTTAATCTGATGCTCTTCTTTTTGTTTGACAAACGTTTTAACGGACAATCGCTTGGCGGGTGGTGTGGCGATAATCGATAAATCCCGAATGCCAGATAACGACATGTTTAATGTTCTAGGAATCGGTGTGGCCGTCAGTGTCAATATGTCGACTTCTGCTCGCAACGCTTTGAACTGTTCTTTTTGCTTGACCCCGAAACGATGCTCTTCATCGATAATAACCAAGCCTAAGTTCGCAAATTTAATATCGCTTTGGATGAGCTTATGGGTGCCGACCACGATATCGGCCTTGCCAGATTCTAAGCGATCAATCGAGGTGTTGGATTGTTTACCTGAGCGGAAGCGAGATAGCAACTCGATTTCCACAGGCCAATCCGCAAAGCGGTCACAAAAATTCTCGTAGTGCTGTTGAGCGAGTAGGGTGGTTGGAACGAGTACGGCTACTTGCTTGCCATCTTGCACCGCTAGAAAGGCCGCGCGCATGGCAACTTCTGTTTTACCAAATCCCACATCCCCACAGACTAAGCGATCCATCGGTTTTTTAGCGGACATGTCACGCATAACCGCATCAATGGCCATTTGTTGGTCGGGGGTTTCCTCGAATGGAAAACCCGCGGAGAATAGCTCGTACTGATCGTCGGGCTTGGCAAAGGCATGGCCGACTTTCGCCTCACGCTTGGCGTATATTTCTAGCAGTTCGGCTGCGGTGTCACGCGCCTTTTCAGCGGCTTTTTGTTTCGCGACGCTCCATTTGTCTGTGCCAAGCTTGTGCAGTGGTGCGGTGTCTTCGTCGGCACCCGTGTAACGTGAAATTAACTGCAGTGAGGATACTGGAACATAGAGTTTGGCATCATTGGCATAGCCAAGGGTGAGTAGTTCTGTTTCCTGTCCATCAATTTCTAGGTTGGTGAGACCAAGGTAGCGGCCTACACCATGATCGATATGTACCACGGGCGCATTTAATCTCAGCTCAGTGAGGTTTCTAATGATGGCGTCTTCGCTGATATTGTTTTGCTTGTTGCGTCGACGATGTTGAGAAACGCGTTCACCTAGTATTTCGCTTTCTGGAATAAGGGCCAATTCATCATTAATAATGAAACCGCGACCAATGCTGCCTTCAGTGATGGCGAGTGATTTTGTGGATTTGGTAAAGGCTTCCCAGCCATCCACTTGCTTCGGCTTAATGTTGTACTTTTTAAGTAAGTCGAGCAATGCTTCTCGGCGGCCTGCAGATTCCGCCACAATGAGCACTCTCGCGGTTGTTTTCGTGAGGAAGTTTTGCAATTTACTCAGTGGTTGCTCTGCTCTAGAGTCAATTTTGACTGCATCAAGCGCGCGGTAGGCGGAATGCTCTCCAGCGGCAGAGAAAATAATGTTGGTGTATTGGTTGAGCTTCCCAAATAGCTCGTCTTCTATTAGGCAGATCTCCTCAGGCCTTAATATTGGACGTTCAATATTATAATTGAGCGACTCATGACGGCTGCGAAAATCCAATTGTATACTGGCAAGTTGATCGTGAAAGTTATCTGATCGAATGATCAAGGTGTTGTCAGGAAGGTAGTCAAAAACGCTTGCTGTTTGTTCGAAAAACAAAGGCAAGTAGTACTCTATGCCAGCAGGAATGATGCCGCTAGAGATGTCTTGGTAAATTGGGCTTGAAAGTGGGTTTGTGTCAAAACGTTCTCGAAAAGCTTGGCGAAATTGCTGAATGCCTTGAGGTGTGGTTGGAAACTCCTTCGCTGGCAGCATTTTTATTTCTGATACCTTATTAATGCTGCGTTGCGTTTCTGGATCGAACCAGCGGATAGAGTCTATGTCGTTATCAAACCAATCAATGCGAATGGGGTTTTCAGCCCCCATAGGGTATACATCCATTAGAGCACCGCGAATAGCATACTCGCCGTGTTCATGAACGTTTTCTACATTTAAATACCCTGCATTTGTGAGTTTACGAGACAAGTCTTCGAGTGGGAGTTCTTGTCCTTCTTTTAAATGAAAGCGTTGCGCATCTAAATGTTGTTTGGGGCACAAGCGCGTTAAACAGGACGCCACCGTGGTCAATACGATAGGTTGTTTTGTTTCAGTGAGTTTTGCCAAAGTTTCTAGGCGTTGGGAAATGATGTCTTGGTGAGGTGAAAAGGCATCGTACGGCAAGGTTTCCCAATCACTGAACCTGAGTATTTCACGTTTGTTTTGATTCAGAAACAGTATTTCATCTTCAAGCTCATTTAGTTCAGCCACCGTGTTGACCATATAAAGAATGGGCAATTTGTGTTGAGAGGCGATGGCAAGTAGCTGCAAGGCTTTACGACTACCATCTAAGCCACTAATGACATTTTTGAAGCCGGGTTTTAGGGTGATTGATACAGTTTCTGACATGTTAGGCTTATTGTTCTCTAGTGGCGGACAGAGTTAATGAAACAGAGTCGGCGAAACGTAATGCATGCGGTTTTGCTACTTCCACTTTGGCAAAAGTAACATGACTGGAAGACATACAAAGTTCCAGTAAGTCTGCGGTTAATTTTTCAAGCAGTAAAAAACGATTGTTTTCAGTGTGTGCGATCATTTCTTTGCAAATAGTTCTGTAGTTGACCGCATTTTCTACATTGTCTGTGTCATAGGCTTGAGAGGCTGGGTAATGTATCCAAGCATTGATTACCACGTCCTGCTTATTTTGTTTTTCTGATTCATTGAATCCAATATAGGTTCTTAAGCGTAAGTTTTTAATATGAATTTGAGCTTCTGGTTTGATCATAGATGCGCTTCCGTGTTTTGAGCCTATTCATGAGTTAGGCGATATTGTGTCGTTTTCAATAGGATATGGCAACCGACTAAAGTACGTCGAAGCTTTACATTTGGATCGTCTTTTTCCGATTTAATTTACGAAAGTGATGAAGAAGGGCTAAGTTGTCTTCAATCATGTAATAAAATAACAAAAAAAAGTATTTTTTTATGGCTACACACCAGCCAATAAGGAGCAAGATGTGCTTTTAAGTAAAAGTTGGTGCTTAAAGTCCGCTTCATGAGCTGGTCAATGGGGGGAATGATCTTTATAATACGTCGGTTTTTTGGTGAAGTGAGTTTGCGTTTTACAATTATCTTAAGATTGATTGTTCGCTCATGCATGTTTTCCTGGAGGGGGGTATGAGCATTACGCATTGCGCTTTTTGTGTTCAATTTATTGTTGGGCAGAACATATGTATAAAATTACAAAAGGCCTAGATCTACCGATCTCAGGTGCTCCCAATCAAGTGATTGAGACGGCCACTGCAGTTAAAGCAGTTGCTGTGATTGGTCCAGACTATCATGGAATGAAACCCACCATGTTGGTCAAGGAAGGGGATAAGGTCAAGAAAGGTCAAGTCATCTTTACGGATAAGAAGACAGAAGGTGTGAAGTACACCGCACCTGCTTCAGGAACCGTTGCTGCGATTAATCGTGGTGAAAGACGCGTCTTTCAGTCACTGGTTATTGATGTTGAAGGTGATGAGTCCGAAGTCTTCGCGTCTTACTCTGGTTCTGAATTGAAGTCTTTAGAGCGCAGTAAGGTGGTTGAGAATTTGGTTGAGTCAGGTCTTTGGACTGCATTTCGTACCCGTCCTTTCTCAAAAGTACCTGAGATTGCGTCCGTTCCGAGTTCTATTTTTGTTACGGCGATGGATACCAATCCATTAGCGGCTTCTCCTGAAGTGGTGCTTGCTGATCAAGCGGAAGCGTTTGCTGACGGTCTTACTGTGTTAACACGTTTAACAGCTGGTAAGGTTTTCTTATGTAAAGCACCTGGTGCGAAAATTCCTACGACGTCTGATGTGACTGTTGAAGAGTTTGCTGGGGTGCATCCTGCTGGTCTTGCTGGTACACACATTCATTTTCTTGACCCTGTAAGCGAAAAGAAAACCGTTTGGTCTATTAACTACCAAGATGTAGTTGCTGTAGGCAAATTGTTTGTTACAGGTGAGTTAAGTGTTGAGCGAGTTATTTCTTTAGCTGGCCCACAAGTCAAAAAGCCGCGTTTGATTCGCACTCAAGTTGGCGCAAGCCTCGATCATTTATTGGCAGGCGAATTGTCTGACGGTGATAATCGAGTCGTTTCTGGCTCTGTGCTCTCAGGTCGTGCTGCAAAAGGGCCTTATGCCTTTTTAGGTCGTTATCACAATCAAGTGTCGGTTTTGCTGGAAGGCCGTGAGCGTCAAATGATGCATTACCTTCGTGCTGGTGTAGAAAAACACTCTATTATGAATGTTTTCCTTTCTAAGCTTACTGGTAAAAAATCATTTGATATGACAACGACTACCAACGGTAGTGATCGTACCATGTTGCCGCTTGGTAATTTCGAGCGCATTATGCCGCTTGATATTTTGCCAACACAATTGCTTCGTGCGTTGGTTGTGAATGATACAGAGCAGGCTCAAAAGCTTGGTGCACTTGAGTTGGATGATGAAGATTTGGCTTTGTGTACTTACAGTTGCTCAGGTAAGTTCGAATATGGCCCGATCCTTCGGGATTGCCTAACTCTAATAGAGAAAGAGGGTTAATTCATGGGGCTTAGAAAAGTACTCGATAAAATAGAGCCTGAGTTTCATTCAGGTGGAAAATACGAAAAATGGTATGCGCTTTATGAAGCGGTAGACACTATTTTTTATCGCCCAAGTTCTGTGACTAAGAATGGCTCTCATGTTCGCGATGCCGTGGATATGAAACGCATCATGATTTTGGTGTGGATGTGTACATTCCCAGCTATGTTCTTTGGTATGTACAATATTGGCCTGCAAGCTAATACCGCTATGGATGCTATGGGTGTTGCTCCTGCTGACTCTTGGCGTCATGCTATTATTGGCAGTTTAACCAGTTATAACGCTTCTAGCATTTGGGATAACATGATTTACGGTGCAATGTACTTTTTGCCTGTTTATCTTGTTACCTTTGTGGTGGGTGGTTTCTGGGAAGTATTGTTTGCCTCTGTGCGTAAGCACGAAGTAAACGAGGGCTTTTTCGTTACGTCTATTCTGTTCTCGCTTTCACTGCCAGCTACTATTCCACTTTGGCAAGTCGCTTTGGGTATCACCTTTGGTGTTGTCTTGGCAAAAGAAGTGTTTGGTGGAACGGGCAAGAACTTCCTTAACCCTGCTTTGGCGGGCCGTGCGTTTTTGTTTTTTGCGTACCCAGCTTCCATGTCAGGTGATGCAGTTTGGACAGCGGTTGATGGTTTTTCAGGTGCAACAGCGCTAAGCCAATTGGCTGCGGATGGTGTTCCTGGTTTAACCGTTGCTTGGTCAGATGCCTTCTTTGGATTCATCCAAGGCTCAATGGGTGAGACCTCAACATTGGCTATCTTAATTGGTGGCGGCGCGTTGCTGATCATGCGAATTGCTGCGTGGCGCATTGTGGCCGGCGTTATGTTGGGTATGGTGTTAACCTCTGGATTGTTAAATTTTATTGGTTCAGATACTAATCCAATGTTTGCAACGCCTTGGTACTGGCACCTTGTTTTGGGTGGTTTTGCCTTTGGTATGATGTATATGGCAACGGACCCTGTGTCAGCTTCCATGACGAACCGTGGTAAATGGTTCTATGGAGCATTGATCGGTTTGATGGTTGTGCTGATTCGTGTTGTTAACCCTGCCTACCCTGAGGGTATGATGTTGGCAATTTTGTTTGCGAATTTGTTTGCGCCATTTATTGACCACTTTGTTGTTCAGGCGAACATTAAACGGAGGATTGCACGCAATGGCTAGCAGTAACGATAGTATTCAAAAGACCATTATAGTTGCTTTATCTTTGTGTTTGGTTTGTTCTATTTTTGTTGCAGCGGCAGCGGTAGGTCTTAAGCCTATACAGAACACCAATAAAGATTTAGACCGTAAACGCAATATTCTTTCTGCAGCTGGCATGCTTGAGCCTGGTAAGTCTGTAGATGAGATTTTTGAGACGGTTGAAACGCGTATTGTTAACCTGCAAACAGGTTCTTTCGCAACGCAGGAAGAAATGGACGCTGCAGGCATCAACGTAGCAACCTTTAATCAACAGGCTGCCGCTAAAGATCCTAACTTGTCTATTGCTCTCAAAGCTGAAGAAGATCCGGCTGGTATTAAACGTCGTTCAAATTTCTCGGCGGTATACTTAGTGAAGTCGGGTGATGCGATTGAACGTATTATTCTCCCAGTCCATGGTTATGGCTTATGGTCAACCATGTACGGCTTTATGGCTTTGCAAGGTGACTTTAATACAGTGCTTGGCTTTGGTTTTTATGACCAAGGTGAAACACCTGGATTGGGTGGTGAAGTAGATAATCCTAACTGGAAGGCTTTGTGGAAGGATAAAAAAGTTTACGACGAGCAAGGCGAGGCTGTTATTGCGCTTGCCAAAGCTGGTGTAGACAGTTCTGATCCTAAAGCAATGTATAAAGTAGATGGTCTATCTGGCGCAACATTGACAAGCCGTGGGGTAACTCATCTTGTTCAATACTGGTTGGGTGAAGAAGGTTTTGGACCATTCTTGTCACAGCTGCGTACTGAAGGAGTTCAATAATGTCTGATGTGAAAAAAGTCCTCTTTGGGCCGATTCTTGCAAATAACCCAATAGCGCTACAAATATTGGGTATTTGTTCCGCATTGGCTGTGACGAGCAGTTTGAGTGTTAGTTTGGTTATGGCGATTGCCTTAACCTTGGTAACGGCTTTCTCTAGCTTCTTTATTGCGATTATCCGTAATCACATACCAAACAGCATTCGTATTATCGTACAGATGATCATCATTGCGTCATTGGTAATTGTGGTGGATCAGATTTTGAAGGCGTTTGCCTTTGAAATCAGTAAGCAATTATCTGTGTTTGTTGGTCTTATCATTACGAACTGTATTGTTATGGGACGTGCGGAAGCATTTGCCATGAAAAATGGCCCTGTAATGAGTTTTGTTGATGGTATTGGTAACGGTTTAGGCTACAGTGCGATGTTGATCGTCGTGGCTTTTTTCCGTGAACTTTTTGGTGCGGGCAAGCTGTTTGGCGTTGAGATTTTTGCGACGGTACAAAACGGCGGCTGGTATCAGCCTAACGGTTTGATGTTGCTTCCACCAAGTGCGTTCTTCGTGATTGGCTTGGTTATTTGGGCTTTGCGTTCTTACAAGAAAGAGCAAGTTGAAGCGCCAGAGTTTAAAATTGCAGCAAATTCTCGTTCTCAGGAGGCACTATAAATGGAACATTTAATTAGTCTGTTTATTAAAGCCGTTTTTGTTGAAAACATGGCTTTGGCATTTTTCCTTGGTATGTGTACTTTCCTAGCCTTGTCTAAGAAAGTAGAGACAGCGATAGGATTGGGTATTGCCGTCGTGGTTGTTTTGGCGATTACTGTGCCCTTGAACAACTTGTTGTATCAAAACCTTTTGGCGGATGGTGCTCTAGAATGGGCCGGCTTGGGTGGTGTTGATTTAAGCTTTCTAGGTCTGTTGAGTTACATCGGTGTTATTGCTGCTGTGGTTCAGATACTAGAAATGACACTAGACAAATATATGCCTGCTTTGTACAACGCACTGGGCGTATTCTTACCGTTGATTACAGTAAACTGTGCCATCATGGGTGCCTCTTTGTTCATGGTGGAGCGAGACTATAACTTCAGTGAGAGTCTTGTATACGGCGTAGGTGCTGGTGTTGGTTGGGCGCTTGCGATTGCTGCGCTAGCTGGTATTCGGGAGAAACTTAAATATTCAGATGTTCCTGCAGGGTTACGTGGTCTTGGTATCACTTTTATCACTGTTGGTCTAATGAGTTTAGGTTTTATGTCATTTTCGGGTGTGCAGCTTTAATCGGCCGCACATTTCGACAACCAAGAATAAGGTTTAACTAACATGGTCAACTTAGAAATTATTCTAGGTGTGGTGATGTTCACGGCTATCGTGCTTGCGTTAGTGGCAATTATCCTTGCTGCTCGTGCACGCTTGGTAAGTACTGGTGACGTTACAATCCGCATCAATGGTGAAAAAGAAGTGACTGCGCCTGCTGGTGGCAAGTTGCTTCAAACATTAGCAAACAGTGGTATCTTTCTGTCGTCCGCATGCGGCGGCGGTGGTACTTGTGCTCAGTGTAAATGTAAGGTGATGAGTGGTGGTGGTTCTATGCTTTCCACAGAGCAATCTCACTTTACTCGTCGAGACGAAAAAGACGGCTACCGTTTGTCCTGTCAGGTTTCTGTGAAACAAGACATGGATGTAGAAGTGCCAGAAGAAGTGTTTGGTGTTAAGGCGTGGGAATGTACGGTTGAATCTAACCCTAACGTTGCTACCTTCATTAAAGAATTGACGTTAAAGCTGCCTGAAGGTGAAAACGTTAACTTCCGTGCTGGTGGTTATGTTCAGTTAGAAGCGCCTGCTCACACTGTGCACTACAAAGATTTTGATATCGAAGAAGAGTATCGTGGTGATTGGGATAAGTTTAACCTTTGGAAATTCGTTTCTAAAGTGGATGAAACCGTCATTCGTGCGTATTCGATGGCAAACTACCCTGAAGAAAGAGGCATTGTTAAGTTTAATATTCGTATTGCTTCTCCGCCTCCGGGCAAAGATGACTTGCCTCCAGGTCAAATGTCATCTTACGTTTTTAGTCTTAAACCGGGTGATAAGATTAAAGTATATGGTCCTTTTGGTGAATTTTTCGCCAAAGATACAGACGCAGAAATGGTGTTTGTGGGTGGTGGTGCTGGTATGGCGCCAATGCGTTCTCATATCTTTGATCAGCTTAAGCGTTTGAATTCTAAACGTAAGATTTCGTTCTGGTACGGTGCTCGCAGTGTACGTGAAGCTTTCTATGTAGAAGAGTATGACAAGCTTCAGGAAGAAAATGAAAACTTTGAATGGCATTTGGCGCTTTCAGATCCTCAGCCTGAAGATAACTGGAAAGGCAAAACTGGATTTATCCATAATGTTCTTTATGAAAGTTATCTAAAAGATCATCCGGCGCCGGAAGATTGCGAGTTCTATATGTGTGGACCTCCAATGATGAACGCGTCTGTAATCAAGATGTTAGAAGATCTAGGTGTCGAAAAAGAAAACATTTTGCTTGATGATTTCGGTGGCTAGCACCTAATAAAGACCCACCACACGGTGGGTCTTTGTTTTATTGGCAATTAAAAAGACTTCTTATGCGCAAAAAAATACTGTTCTCTGCTTTCCTGCTTATTATTGTTGCCGTTTTTTATAGACTTTCCGTGTTTACGCCTGAGCTGGTAGGTTTCTCTGGCCCTACAATGGGAACGACATACACAGTAAAATTCTATACTACTGAAGAAGTTCAAAAACCTTGGGATTTGAAAGACGATGTTGACGCTGTCTTGGTAAGAGTCAACAAGCTTATGTCGACCTATGATCCAAACTCCGAGTTGTCTGAATTTAACAAATTACCCGCAGGACAAACTGTGACGGTAAGCGAAGAGATGGCTTACGTGATTGATAAGGCTTTGCTAATCAGCAATATGTCTGCTGGTGAATATGATGTAACGATTGGTCCTCTGGTGAATCTTTGGGGCTTTGGTCCTGGGAAGCGAGAAGACAAGGTGCCAACTCAAGTCGAGATTGAAGAGGCTAAGTCGAGGGTAGGTTATCGGTATTTAACGCTTGATGGTCTGCGTTTAAGCAAAGAAAAAGATATTTATGTGGATTTATCCTCCATTGCAAAAGGCTACGGCGTAGATGCGGTGGCCAAAGTTTTGCAAGACAAAGGAATCGAAAGTTACCTAGTTGAAGTCGGCGGTGAGATTGCATCAAAAGGCGTGAAGCCAGATGGTTCGCCTTGGCGGATTGCTATTGAAAGTCCTGCTGGTGGTCATAATATCGCTGAGAGAATTATAGATGTAACCAATATTGCGTTGGCGACATCGGGTGATTACCGAAATTATTTTGAAGAAAATGGTGTGCGTTATTCCCATACCATAAGTCCAGTTACTGGAAGGCCAATTACACATCGTTTGGTATCTGTTACTGTGGTAGATAAAACCACAACGATGGCTGACGGACTGGCAACGGCAATTACCGTGCTTGGCCCAGAAAAGGGTTATGAGTTTGCTCAAGAAAATGGTATTGCCGCTTATTTGTTAGTAAAAACGGATTTTGGTTTTGAAGAGCGTCCATCCGACGCCTTCAAGTCTTACTTAAAGTAAGAGCGTAATTCTTTGTATTTTTGTTTATAGGAGAAAGGTAATGTTGACGATCGTTTTGGCATTTGTCCTTATGCTTTTGTTGGTGACAGCCATGTCTGTTGGCGTATTAATGGGAAGAAAGCCCATCTCTGGCTCATGCGGTGGTATGAGCGCGTTGGGAATGGAAGTGGCTTGTGATATTTGTGGTGGCGATAAAGGCAAGTGTGAGAAAGAGACAAAAAAGAATGTCGCCGAAAAAGTCTCTGATGACACATTTTATGACGCAACGAAATAACTGAACAGTGAAGAGGGTGTTATGACAACAAGACATTATGATGTTGTGGTTTTGGGTACGGGCCCTGCGGGAGAAGGCGCGGCGATGAGTGCCGCAAAAGCAGGCAAAAAAGTGGCGGTTATAGAAGCCAGTTCACAAGTCGGCGGAAGTTGTACGCATTTAGGGACGATTCCATCAAAAGCATTACGTCATGCTGTTAAGGAAATTATTGCTTTTAACACCAACCCTATGTTTCGGGACATTGGTGAACCTCGTTGGTTCTCATTCCCGAAAGTATTAGACCGTGCTAATCGAGTGATCGATAAGCAGGTTATGGGTCGTACCGAATACTATGCGCGTAACCGAATTGATATTTATTTTGGTCGTGGCAAATTCAAAGATGTGAACACTATTGAAGTGAACACCTATGAGAAAGGACCTGAGCTGTTAGTGGCGAAGAAAGTTGTGATTGCGACTGGCTCTCGTCCTTATCGCCCCGTCAATATCGATTTTTCTCATCCTCGTATTTATTGTTCCGATACCATTTTGAGTTTAAGTCATACACCCCGTTCTCTCATCATTTATGGTGCCGGGGTTATCGGTTGTGAGTATGCTTCCATTTTTTGTGGTTTGGGGGTTCGTGTTGAGCTGATCAATCCAGCGAAAAAGTTATTGAGCTTTTTGGACGATGAGATTACGGATGCATTGAGTTACCATCTGCGCGATGGTGGAGTGCTTATTCGTCATAATGAGACTTACGATTCTGTTGAGACAACGGAACGCGGGGTTGTGATGCATATGGCCTCCGGTAAAAAAATACGTGCTGATGCGTTGTTATTCTGCAATGGTCGTTCTGGTAATACGGATAATTTGGGATTGGAGGCGATTGGTTTAGAAGCCAATGCGCGTGGTCAGTTGGCGGTAAATGATACGTATCAAACTCAGGTAGAAAGTGTATACGCTGCCGGCGATGTCATTGGTTGGCCGAGTTTGGCGAGTGCGGCTTATGATCAAGGGCGTGCTGCAGCGGCTAACATGTTTGGTCTTGCGGGTGGTGAATTCATCAGTGAAGTGCCTACCGGTATTTATACCATTCCTGAGATCAGTTCGGTAGGTAAAACGGAAGCAGAGTTAACTGCTGAAAAAGTGCCTTACGAAGTGGGTCGAGCCTTCTTTAAAAATACGGCTCGTGCGCAAATCACCGGAGAAGCGGTAGGCATGCTGAAAATATTGTTCCACCGTGAATCGCTAGAATTGTTGGGGATTCATTGTTTTGGTGACCAAGCCTCAGAGATTGTTCATATCGGACAGGCCATTATGAAGCAGCCGGGTAAACAGAACACATTGAAGTATTTCTTGAATACGACATTTAACTACCCAACCATGGCTGAGGCCTATCGGGTTGCTGCGCTAAATGGTTTTAACCGCGTTTTCTAGTCACACGGAATAGAGAAATAAAAATGCCCACTTTGACGTGGGCATTTTTTTGGCTAATTATTGCTCTATTAATTTTTCGTATCTAGCTCAAGTTAGCTGCCTTTGATGGCGTAGATGCCTTTCAGATTCCTGAAAAAGCCTTTGTAGTCCATTCCATAGCCGAATAAAAATCGATCGGCTACGTCCGTTCCAATATAATCGGGTGTCATATTTGTCTTGCGGTCGTGCAGTTTATTGATGACAGTTGCCGTGTACACGCTGCTTGTCTCTTGTTGTTCTAGCCAATTAACAATAGCTTGAAGTGTATGCCCTTGGTCGAAAATATCGTCAATCACCAATATATGTCTGTTTTTTAGGCTGGTTTGTGGGTAGCTTAGCCAATTTAGTGAAGCGCCTTCCGTTTCCATTCCGTAACGTGTCGCATGGATGTAGTCCAATTCTAATGGGAAATTTAGGCGTTCAATGAGTGCCGCCGTTGGTATTAATCCACCATTCATCACACACAGCACAAGTGGCATTTTATCGGCCAAATCTGCGGAAATTTGAGATGCCATTTTATCAAGGGCTTCATTGAGTTTTACTTCGTCGACTAAGCAATCCGCTTCATCTAAAATTTTGTTTAGGTCGTTGATTGTATTCGTCATGGTAAGCCCTATTGTGAAAAATTTGCGGGATTTTACATTAATCCTGACCAGATGCTAAGTTTTTCTGTTGAGAAGTGCTTTTTACATTATGCAATGTGGCGCATAGGCAGATTGAGGCAAGCACAATGAGCCATGAACTTTGTAGCCACACTAGAAAGATAGGTATGGCAGCAAACGCACCATAAACGACTTGGTAGCCTGCAAAAAACTGCGCAAATGAGCTGAATGTCGTATTGAGTATGTACAAGCCAATACTGCCTGCAAGTGCCGATATCGCAGCCCATTTTATGGAAACTTCCGCGTTTGGGGTCAGAAAATTTAGTGTAAATAGCATTAAGAAATACAGAGCTATACTGCCAAGTTCTAATAAATTATCAAGCCAGCTATTGGTTTCTATGCCGTATATTTGCATGGATATGAGAGTGCCATACAAGCTCAAGGAGGAAGCAAAGATAATGGGTCCTAGAGTGAGTATCGCCCAGTAGGTCAGTAATCTTTCTCTGATTTTTCGAGCCTTTTTAATTTCCCAGATCGACTGAACGCTGCTTTCAAAGCTATTGAGCAGCAACAGTGCCGTGACAAAGAGGGCAATGAGTCCTGCGAGGGGAAGATTTTTAGTTTGTGCTGAAAATTTAATAAGGTAAGGCATCATGATGTCGCTGGAGCCTGGTGCTAAATGTTGTTCTATCAATCTAAACAATTGAGTTTGCATCGACTCAAGAGCGGGTGTGAAGCTGAGTATGCCCACAATGATGGTGATGATAGGAACGGCGGCCAGCAAACTTGATAGGGTGAGCTGCGCGGCTTTTTGTGAAAGGTTGCTGTTTTTGAATCTAGTGATGGTCAAATATCCATAACGTTTGAAGACAAGAAAAAAATACATAAGACGTTCAGGCATGTTTATCGGACTCTGTTGATTGAGCTATTACGATATCATAGCCAGAGAATTTTTCACGATTCCTGAGTAATTGAATGCAGGCGGATAAAAAATTTTATCGTGGTATGGGTGACTTTTGGTTGGTTTGCCTTGGTGTATTGGGTATTTGATGGGGAATTGGTTTATTGAGCGAAGGGAGTGGGGTCTTTTAATCTACCTAATCACGTGCTTTCTATGCACATTGCACAAACACGGTGCAAGGTGACTCCTTTTGGCGCGTTCGGCTTGTTTTTTACCGGGTCAGCTTGTAATATTTACATCGTTCCTTTTGTGATATTTGTGCTGCGGAGTAGTGAATTTTAACTATTCTCGGTTCCTTGGTTACAAATAGTCATTTTTAGCCCAGTTTACTGGGCTTTTTTATGTCTATTGGTTGACGATTGCTATTCCATCCCTATAATAGCCCACCACATGAAATGTAATGAGCATCGTTCCGTTAGCTCAGTTGGATAGAGCAACCGCCTTCTAAGCGGTAGGTCACTGGTTCGAATCCAGTACGGAGCACCATTTCAGTCCATTACTTTAATTAATTTTATTTAGGTTTTGTTGGCTGGTAATTGAATGTATGTCTTGTCAATGACGAGATTGCCAACAAATTAAAGCAAGTTCCCGAGAGGAAGTTTTATGCAAGTTTCTGTAGAGACAACGTCTCCAATTGAGCGCGTTCTGACAATCAGTGTTCCCGCTGCTCGTGTGGACGAAAAAGTAAATTCTGAAGTGGCTAAAACAGCGAAAACAATTCGCATTGACGGTTTTCGTAAAGGCAAAGTGCCTGTTAGCGTTGTTAAGAAGCGTTACGGTCAAGGCATTCGTCTAGACGCAGTAGAACAAATTATGCGTGATGCTTATGTTGAAGCAATTCAAAAAGAATCCATTCAACCAGCAGGCATGCCTTCAATTGAACCTAAGAACTTTGCTGAAGGCGCTGATCTTGAGTTCGTTGTTAAGGTAGAAGTTTATCCAGAAGTAACATTGGCGGATAACTCTGCAATTAAAGTAGAGCGCGTGATTTCTGAAGTGACTGAAGCTGACGTGGATGTGATGTTAGAAACATTGCGCAAGCAAAATGCTGAATGGTCTGCCGTTGAGCGTGAATCTGCTGATGGCGATCAAGTAACAATCGATTTCGTTGGCTACTTGGGTGACGAAGCGTTTGAAGGCGGTGCTGCTCAAGGTCACAAGTTAGTATTAGGCTCTAATACTATGATTCCTGGTTTTGAATCCGGTATTTTAGGTGCTAAAGCTGGTGAAGAGCGTACTATCGCAGTCACTTTCCCAGAAGATTACCAAGCAGAAAACTTGAAAGGCAAAGAAGCGACTTTCAAAATTACCGTTTCTGCTGTTGCTGAACGAATTCTTCCAGAGCTAAACGATGCTTTTGTAGAAAAATTTGGTCTAGAAGAAGCAACTGTAGCGGCTTTGCGCGCTGAAGTGCGTAAAAATATGGAGCGTGAGCTTAATCAAGCGATTAAAGCTAAGCTAAAAAATGCCTTGTTTGAAGGTCTGTCTTCAATCAATGAAGTGGAAGTGCCTTCTGCTCTTATTGATCAAGAAGTGGACGCGCTTCGTAAACAAGCTGCTCAGCAGTTTGGCGGTCAAGGTTTTGATGCTTCTCAGTTGCCAGCTGAGTTGTTCCAAGAAGAAGCGAAAAAACGCGCTAAACTTGGTCTTTTGATTTCTGAAGTGATCAAAAAAGATGAATTGAAAGTGGATAACGATCGCGTTCGTTCTTTCTTAGAAGACATGGCTCAGGCTTACCAAGAGCCACAACAAGTTATTGATTTTTACTTAAAGAACAAAGAACAATTAGCGCAAGTGCAATCTGCTGTACTTGAGGAGCAAGTTGTTGATAAACTGTTGGAATCTGCTCAAGTTACTGAAGTAACATTGGGATACGAAGACGCTATCAAGCCAAATGCCCGAGCTGAAGAGGCTGGGGAAGAAGCATAAGACGAGTCTTATCTTTTTTAATAAGGTCGACATAGCATTTGTTATGTCGACTTTTTTGTTTTAAGGAATGCGATATGAATTTGATGAACCCAACTACCGGTCCTGTTGCTATTACAAGTAATGGCCTTGTTCCAATGGTTATTGAACAGACTGCTCGTGGAGAAAGGTCATTTGATATTTACTCGCGCTTACTTAAGGAGCGAGTGATATTTTTAGTTGGTCAAGTTGAAGATCACATGGCCAACTTGGTTGTCGCTCAGTTATTGTTTTTAGAGTCTGAAAATCCAGATAAAGACATCCATCTTTATATTAATTCGCCAGGTGGCTCTGTCACCGCTGGTATGTCTATTTACGATACCATGCAGTTTATTAAGCCAGATGTTAGCACTATGTGTATCGGTCAAGCGGCGAGCATGGGAGCTTTGCTGCTAACAGCTGGGGCGGAAGGGAAGCGTTACTGCTTGCCGAATTCTCGAGTGATGATCCATCAGCCACTGGGTGGTTACCAAGGTCAGGCTTCTGACATCGAGATTCACACACGCGAAATATTAAGCATTAAACATAAGTTAAATGAAATTATTTCTTTTCATACAGGCAAGCCAATTGAGCAAGTTGCTATGGATACGGATCGTGATAACTTCATGAATCCACAAATGGCAAAAGAGTACGGCTTGATTGATGAAATTTTGCAGAAACGAAAAGTTTAAGAAAAGGGTGGAATAGATGTCGGATGATAAATTTAGCCGTGGCGACCACTCTGATCGGTTATTGTATTGCTCTTTTTGCGGAAAGAGCCAAGACGAAGTAAAGAAACTCATTGCAGGGCCTTCTGTTTATATCTGTAATGAGTGTGTAGACCTGTGTAATAACATTATTACGCAAGAATTGTCTCAAATTGCTGATGACGGTAGTACAGGCGACGAGTTGCCAACACCATCAAAATTGAGCGCTGCACTTGATGATTATGTTATTGGTCAGGATAAGGCGAAACGTGTTTTAGCGGTGGCCGTTTATAATCATTACAAACGCTTGCGCCATCAAGGTAAAACAGACACGAGTATTGAGCTTGGTAAAAGTAATATTTTACTTATCGGCCCAACGGGCAGCGGTAAGACCTTATTGGCTCAAACCTTAGCGCGTGTTCTAGATGTGCCGTTTACTATCGCCGATGCAACAACGCTAACGGAAGCGGGTTATGTGGGTGAAGACGTTGAAAACATCATTCAGAAATTGCTACAAAACTGCGATTATGATGTAGAAAAAGCACAGCGCGGTATTGTTTATATCGATGAAATAGACAAGATTTCCAGAAAATCGGATAACCCTTCCATTACACGTGATGTGTCTGGTGAAGGTGTTCAGCAAGCCTTACTTAAGCTTATTGAAGGTACGGTTGCTTCTGTGCCTCCTCAAGGTGGTCGTAAGCATCCTCAGCAAGAGTTTTTGCAAGTCGATACATCAAATATTTTGTTTATATGTGGTGGTGCTTTTGCCGGTCTTGAGCGTGTTATCAGCGACAGAACGGAAAAGAGTAGTATTGGTTTTTCTGCCACAGTAAAAAGCAAAGAACAAGGTCGCTCTTTTTCTGAAGCGGTTCACCGTGTGGAAACAGAAGACTTGGTTAAATTTGGTTTGATTCCAGAGTTTGTAGGTCGCTTGCCTGTGGTTGCGACACTTTCAGAGTTGGATGAAGAAGCATTGATGACCATTTTGAGTCAGCCTAAAAATGCGCTTGTTAAACAGTATCAGCATCTTTTTGAACTAGAAGGTGTAGAGCTTGAGTTTTCTCCTGAGTCTTTGCGTGAAGCGGCTAAGTTGGCGTTGGAGCGTAAAACAGGTGCTCGTGGTCTGCGCAGTATATTAGAATCTGCTTTGTTGGATTGTATGTATGAGCTTCCAACTCGTAACGACGTTGTGAAAGTTGTCATGGACGCGACATCGATCCGTGGCGAGACGGCTCCCTTGATGGTGTTGGAAAAAGAAGAGCTTGCTAAAAACGCTTAGTTTTTAGAAGCTTGATAACGAAACGCAAAGCCGAATTTAAGTATTATTGCTTAAATTCGGCTTTTTTTATGATGTTTCGCGTCAAAACACTGTGTAGACTAAATTCAAATGGTGATAGTGCTTGTAATTTTGGGGTTCGCCCCTATCTCTTTCCTAATCAATGTTGAAATATAAAAGTGCGCGTTTATTTATGTGCCCGGATTGGAAAAAAATATGACAGATTCTTTGCTCCTTCCAATGTTGCCACTGCGTGATGTGGTTGTGTATCCCCATATGGTGCTGCCGCTTTTTGTTGGTCGTGCTAAATCCATCGCGGCGTTAGAGTCTGCAATGGAAAATGACAAGCAGGTGTTTTTGGTGGCTCAGCAAGATGCTTCTAAAGACGATCCTTCAATGGCAGATCTTTATTCTATTGGTACAACGGCGAAAGTGATGCAGTTGCTGCGTCTACCAGACGGTACGGTAAAAGTACTGGTTGAAGGTGGCAAGCGTGCACGCCTTGAAAAAATGGAAGAAGCGGATGGTTTTGTTTTAGGCCGTATTGTTGAGCTGGATTTAAAAGAGGAAGACAAAACTGAGCATGGTGTGATTCGTCATGCGTTGCTTAAGCAATTAGATGAGTATGTTGCAGGTAGCAAGCGCATCCCCGCCGAAGTGGTGGCGTCGCTAAAATCCATCGATGATCTAGCAAAGCTCATTGACAATATTACAGGGCACATGAGCTTAAAACTGGAAGATAAGCAAAAAGTCTTGGAGATAGACTCGTTAACAGGTCGTGGTGAATATCTTATCGGTTTGATGGATGGCGAGCTGGATATTGCGCATCTTGAAAAAAACATTCGCAGCCGTGTTAAGAAGCAAATGGAAAAAAGCCAGCGTGAGTATTATCTGAATGAGCAGATGAAAGCGATTCAGAAAGAGCTTGGCGATATGGAAGATGGCAGTAATGAGCTTGATCTTCTGCAAGAAAAAATAGCTCAGGTAGGCATGTCGGATGAGGCAAAGGAAAAGGCGGAAGGGGAGTTGAAGAAACTTCGCATGATGTCACCTATGTCTGCCGAAGCCGTAGTAGTCCGTGGTTATATTGACTGGTTGACGTCTTTGCCTTGGAAAAAACGCAGCAAAGTACGTAATGACCTGGCCTATGCTGAAAAAATATTGAATCAAGATCATTACGGTCTACAGGATGTCAAAGAGCGCATTCTAGAGTTTCTTGCTGTGCAGCAGCGCGTCAAGAAAGTCAAAGGACCTGTTTTATGTTTGGTGGGGCCTCCAGGTGTGGGGAAGACATCCCTTGGTCAATCCATTGCCAAAGCAGTGAATCGTCAATACGTTCGTATGGCGCTTGGTGGTGTGCGTGATGAGGCTGAGATACGTGGTCATCGTCGTACTTATATTGGTTCAATGCCAGGTAAGCTTTTACAAAAGCTATCCAAGGTAAAGGTAAAAAATCCGCTCTTCTTATTGGATGAAATCGATAAGATGGGGATGGATCAACGTGGTGATCCAGCGTCTGCGCTTTTAGAGGTGCTTGATCCAGAGCAAAACCATACTTTCAATGATCATTATCTTGAAGTGGATTTTGACTTGTCGGATGTCATGTTTATTTGTACGTCTAACAGTATGAATATTCCAGGTCCACTTTTGGATCGTATGGAAGTGATTCGAATTCCGGGTTACACCGAAGATGAGAAGTTAAATATTGCGAAGCGTTATTTGTTGCCCAAACAAATTAAGTTGTCGGGTCTCAAAGAAAGTGAAATCAAGGTAACTGACGCGGCATTAATGGATGTGATTCGGTATTACACGAAAGAAGCGGGCGTCCGTGGTTTGGAGCGTGAGCTAAGCAAGATTTGCCGTCGAGTCGTTAAGAAACAGGCCCTAAGCAATGAAAAAGACTCCGCAGCAGTAGAAGTCACGAGCGAAAATTTAGAAGATTTCTCTGGTGTGCACAAGTTTAGCTACGGTAAAGCGGAGGAAAAAAATCAAATTGGTCAAGTGACAGGGTTAGCGTGGACGTCGGTTGGTGGCGAACTATTAACCATTGAAGCCGCTGGTGTGCCTGGTAAAGGTCGTCATGTTAAGACGGGGTCGCTTGGTGATGTCATGCAGGAATCTATTCAGGCGGCATTAACGGTGGTAAGAAGCCGTGCTGTTGGTCTTGGTATAGACGATGATTTCCATGAAAAAACCGATTTGCATTTGCACGTTCCAGAAGGGGCCACTCCGAAAGATGGACCAAGTGCGGGTGTGGCAATGTGTACGGCCATTGTTTCTGTGTTAACAAAGATCCCTGTTAAAGCCTCTGTGGCGATGACTGGTGAGATTACGTTGCGTGGGGAAGTGTTACCTATAGGTGGGCTGAAAGAGAAGCTTCTTGCCGCTCACAGAGGTGGAATAAAAACCGTGATTATTCCACAAGAAAATGCTCGTGATTTGAAGGAAATTCCTGATAATATCAAGTCAGACATTGAGGTCATACCGGTCAAATGGATTGATGAGGTACTTGATATCGCTTTAGAGTACATTCCTTCACCAAAAAAGGTAGAAACCTTGCCTTCGAGTGAAAAAACTGTTGATGAACAAGAAACTGTAAGTCATCATTAAGGCATATCCTGTGTTGACAGGGAGTAGGTTGGGCTTGTATAACTTCTCGCTCGGCCTTTTTGGTAGGTTATATTGCGCCGAAAAAAATACTAAGGAACCACGAAAATACTGAAGGGGTACAACGTGAACAAATCTGAATTGATTGATGCTATTGCAGCGTCTGCTGATTTATCTAAAGCTTCTGCTAGCAATGCTCTTGACGCTACTCTAAAAGCAATTGAAGCGGCTTTGGCAAAAGGTGACCAGGTTACACTAGTTGGTTTTGGTACTTTTGCAGTGAAAGAACGTGCGGCGCGTACAGGCCGTAATCCTCAAACTGGTGAGGAGATCCAAATTAAAGCAGCGAAAGTTCCTGGTTTTAAAGCCGGTAAAGGTCTAAAAGACGCTGTAAACTAATGTTTTTGGAGCAGTAGTTCAGTTGGTTAGAATACCTGCCTGTCACGCAGGGGGTCGCGGGTTCGAGTCCCGTCTGTTCCGCCATTAGACACAAAAGGTGTATTCCAAGCGGAATGCACCTTTTTTATTTGTTATTTATTTAATTCATTCATTCGGAGGCAGCAATGCTCCAAGATATAAGAGATAAGTCACAAGGCATTGTGGTAAAGATCATTGTTGGTTTTATCATTGTGACTTTTGCTCTATTTGGCGTAGACGCCTTGGTTCAAAGTTTTAATTCATCCGATACGGTTGCTGAAGTGGATGGGGTCGAGATTTCTCGAACACAAATGCTTCAGGGCGCAGAAACTCAACGTCGTCAATTGATTTCAATGATGGGTGGACAAGTGAATCCTGCATTGTTGGAAGACAATCTTTTACAGCGTCGGGCATTGGAAGAGCTTATTCAGCGCGTTGTCTTGGCGAATCAAGCTCAAGGTTTGGGGTTGGGGGTCTCTGATGAACAGGTTAATACATATTTATTGCAGGCTGAACAGTTTCAAACAGATGGACAATTTGATCAAAATAAGTATTTGAATTTCATACGTTCTCTCGGCTTTACGCCGTTAGCGTTTAAAGAACGAATTAAACAAGATGTTTTGATTCAGCAACCACGCAATGCGATCGCGGGTTCTGAGTTTGTTCTGCCTTATCAGGTGGACAGTGTTGCTAAGTTGCAGTCTCAACAACGCTCTTACGACTATGTGTCTTTCTCACTAGCGAGTGAGTCTGAAAATACCAGTGTGACTGAAGCAGAGTTGCAGGCTTACTACGAAGCAAACAAAGATAATTTCAAAACACCAGAGCAGGTGAAAGTGAATTATGTTGTGGTTTCAAGTGCTGATTTTTATAGCAAGGTAAACGTCACTGATGCTGAGTTACAAGATGCTTACCAAGCCTCTATTGCGGGTCTGGCACAAGAAGAAAGATCTGCCTCGCACATTTTGATAGAGACATCGGATCGCAGTGATGCGGATGCTCAAAAACGTGTTGAAGAGATTCAGGAAAAATTGAACGCTGGTGAGGCTTTTGCTGATTTGGCAGCAACCTACTCTGACGATATTGGTTCCAAAGACGATGGTGGTAACTTAGGTTACGTTGAGAAAGGTACTATTGATCAAGCGTTTGATGATGCCTTATTTTCAATGCAAAAAGATGAAGTGAAAACGGTTAAAACGCAATTTGGTTATCATATCATTAAGTTAGACGATATTACTCAGCCAGATGTACCTAGTTTCGCTTCATTGGAAGCCGAACTAAAGCAGAAACTGCTAGATGATAAGGCCAGAGATGCGTTGTTGACAGCACATGAAGACATTACCGATTTGGCTTATGCAAGTGATAAGTTAGATGCCATTGCGAAAGAGTATGGTGTTGACATACTTCAAACGGCCTACTTTGGTCGTGATGGTGGTTCTGACGAGGTATCAAGTAACCCTGCGGTGATCGCGGCGGCGTTTGATGTGCCTGTATTGGAAGACGGTCAAAACAGTAATTTGATTGAACTGAATGAAGATCAAGTGGTGGTGATCCATCTTAATGATCACAAACCAGAATCTTTCCAATCTTATGAAGAAACCAAAGAGCAAGTCGCTTCTATTGTTGTACAGAACAAAGCGGTTGAGTCTCTTAGAGCGAAAGCCGAAGTGGCTAAAAATGCGGAAAGTACAGTTTGGACCTCTGTGACTGATGCCCAGCGCGGCCAAGATGAAATGACGTCACTGGCTTTCTCTTTACCGCATCCTGATGGTCAGCCTGTTGTGGCAATCAAGGGATTGTCTAATGGCGACTTGGCTTTGATTCGCTTAAATAAAGTCGCTATAGGTGAGGAGGTTGCGCCTGATGAGCAGCAGCAGCTAGCTTATGAGCGTTATTTAAACCAAACTCAGGCCACGCTCAGTACTCAAGGATTGCAAGACTTTTTGAAAAATAATGCCAAAATAGAAAGATAAACCACTGTTTTTGTGTTGAAAAAAAACCACTCAACTGAGTGGTTTTTTTGTTTTTATACTGGATGATTGCTTTGTCTCGCTCAACCAGAGGGCTTTTTGTTGCTTTGTTATGCCAGCGACATCAACCAGTGGTTTGACGGTACAAAGAAGGCTTGGCCTGTCGTGGCACGAGTGTATTTCATCAGATGATCTGTGTTGCCGTGCTCATCGCCTTTAACCATGCTTTCTAACATGCGGTTAAAAATCACAGGCGTTTTGCTGTAGCTCGCAAACATAAGCCCTTTTTCTGTCAAAGAGGCAAACGGCATACTGTGGCGCAATATTTCCAGAGAGCGGCCATGCTCATCTTTCAGTGAGGTACGCTTGGTATGCGCATGGACTGATTTTTCAGCAGAAGGGTATTCTTCGTTAGTGTGCTTCGTCCGTCCGTACGTATCTTCTTGAGTTTTTAGATCTTCTTTTTCCCATTTGGCTAGGTCGTGGACAAAGCGCATTAAATTAAAATACGAGCCATTTTTGAAGTCTGGATCCTCGTCATCAACGAGTGCCACCGTTTTGCGTTTTTCTCCTTCAGGGTTTTCTGTGCCATCCACAAAGCCTGTTAAATCGCGGTTGTCTAAATATTTGAAGCAATGGACTTCTTCTACCAGAGCTACGCTTTTGCCGAATGCGTCAAAAAGCAGTCTGCCTAGCTGGTAGGTAGCATCATGGCGAGAAGAGCGAATATGCAGCACAAGATCGACATCCGTTGGCACTATCTCAATGTCTTTGCCTGTAATATGAGGGAAAGCCGTCAGTAGCAGAGGGCGTTTGGTGTCTAACGTATCCCAAATCAGATGGCTCAGTCCCAGGCTTGCGTGTAACGCTGCATCGGGAAATTGTAACTGCAGGGCTTCGACTTGTTTGGGCACTGCTGACAAAGCGTTTTTAAATAGGTCAATTTCAGATCTATTAACATTCAGTGTGATAAAAAGAGCGTCACTAGACGCTTCGGCAATAATGCCTGATTGATAGGGGGTCATTGTAGTTGTCCTTATTGACGCTAGAGGTCATTAGAAGTTTGGATAAAGTGTTTTTAGCTGACTGGCTTTGGAGGGTCTGGCTCGGCCGCTGGTGTATTCCTCTAGCGCCTCGGCAAGAGGGTGTCCTTGCCATTCATGGGCTGGATTGCTTGAGTACAGCATTAATTCTGCTTCCATTAGTAATTGCGTCACTTGAACCGTTGTAAGGCGTTTGATGTCATCGACACTGCGAATTTCATTGTCGCCCCACCGATGACGTGCCCATTCTAACAAACTCGGTCTCAGGGACGGTAGATCGTTTTGGTTGCAGCATTCCATTAAGGCTTTAAAGGCGCTTTGCTCATCGTATGTACTGAGTGGGGCAAAGTCTTGTAACGTAGGGACTTGGTAAATGTTGTCTGGTTCTGCTTTTCTGTTCTTGAACCAAAGTGCCGTCCAGATGCCCATCATAACGGCAGCAAGCAAAAGCAATCCTGCAATGAGGTACTGACGTAGGGTGTAACCATTGTGTGCTGGTACGATTTTGACCTCAAGTGGTTTGGGTTGGTTTTGTGCAATAGGGTCGACGACTTTTTGTGCTGGCGGTGAAGTCTCAACAGGTTTTTTGGCCAAAGAGATTGGTGCCATCGAGCGCGTTGGTTCTGGTGAGCTATTGTTCTCAACGGGCGGCTTTGGTGTCGAATTGTCTGCTTTATTAGAGCCACTTGGTAAAGGAGCAATTTCAATGCCTGGCGTGGTCGCACGGGCCACGCTAATGGCTTGTTTTTCTGTATCCCAGTAAGGGATGTTGACGTCTGGTAATAACAGAGTGCCTTCTTGAGTAGGGACGACTTCAATCGTAATGCTTTGGCTACCGGTTACGCCTGATGCCGTTTTTTGGGTATCAAATTTGGGCGTCTGAGGGTAAAGCTTGTAAAGGCGTGTGCTGTTAAAGTCTACCGCTGGAATTTGTTCTGGCAGTGCGCCTTTTGCGTGTATGTCGATGGTCCAGATCAGCGTATCGCCCACCCTTGGTGAAGCATCCGTTTTTGTTAACGAAGTGGATACGGTGACGGCTTGGCTTGGCAGCCAAGCATCGGCGGTATAGCTCGCAGGAGTCGGGATAACCTGTAAGTTTAAAGGCTCGCTTTGGACCTTTATCATTCTACGTCCAGTAGAGGTATTTACCATTGCCTGGATGCTTTGTGGCGGGATGGTGATGAGTCCACTGCGTTGCGGAAAAACCAAATATTCTCGCGTGATGACTTGGTATTGAGTGCCATTGATCGTCTGATAGCTCATCTGGTCATCGACCAGTCTTTCAATGATCAAGTCAGGATGAGAGGGAATTGCCCGATTGGCATTTTGCAATGCGACAGACGTATAAAGCTTCACATTTAGTATGATTTCTTGCTGAAGGTAGGGCTCTGTTTCAGACACTTCCGCTTTGAGCATAACAGGTGGATTGCCATTGCTGTCTAGCAATTGAGGTGAACTTTTGACGGTAAGTCTAATGGGTTGCGATTCTAAGCCCCCTATTTTTATCGGGGGAATTTCGACGGTGCCAACCGATTTTGGCATTAAGCTTACTACCCAAAAATTCAATGCGGTACTGGTGCCTAAATTAAAGCTAAATTGGCTATTTTGACTTTTTCCTAATATGTTGAAATCGCGTTCTAGGGGAGTCAGATCTGGACCGTTTCCAGTCTCGGAAAAGTCTGCACGCAGCGTCAGCTGGACCACTTCATTTTCGGTGGTCACATTTTTATTGAGTGTCGCGGTAACGCTGGCGGCTTGAAGAGAGCTGGAAAGCACAATAAAAAGCAGAGCCATCATTAGCGAGAAAAACAAGCGACTTGGCGTGTTTTGCGAGATTAATGAAAGGGAGTATTGCTTTATTACCATGGGTTTTGCCCATCCTCTTGAGAAAATCGAGTTTCATTGCGTTTTTCTTGGTGCAAATACCAGAGTTTGCGCTGCAGCAATAATCCTGGATCGTCTTGGATTTGCCTTAGCCACTGGTTTAGCGCCTGTTGTTTTTCTTTATTCAGCGGTATTTTTTCCGCTTCGTCTTGGTTTTCACTGTCTGAGTGTTCATTTTGCTTATTATCCTCAGGTGTTTTGTTCTTGTCTTGTTTTTCGTTCTTTTTATTGTCATTTTTTGAGTCAGATGACTCTTTGGCGTCATTTTGGTCGTTAGAACGGGAAGCGTCGTTCTGGTTTTGTTCTTGTTTTTGCTCTTGTTCTTGATTTTGTTGGTTTTTGTTTTCGTTATCTTTTTGTTCTTGTTGCTGGTTTTGTTGTGATTGTTGTTGCTTTAAATAGTCCAGATTCTCTTTGGCCGCCTTGAAAGAAGGGTCCTGTTCCAAGGCTTTTTCATAGGCTTGCATGGCTTTTTCGATGTCACCAGACAAGGCCAGCGCATTGCCCAAATTATAATTTTCGGCCGCGTTTCTGTTTAGAGTATCGAGCTGTTGAATGGTATTTTGATAATTTTCTAACGCGTAAGCGGAGGCCGCCTTCCAATCGGGACGTTGGAAGTATTGATCGGCGGTTTGCCAATCACCCTGATCCACGGCCTGTTGGCCTTTTTGATCCGGTGTCAAAAACCAATCAAGTGGTGAGGCCTGTAGCTTTTCTGTGGGCCAAGACAAGACGCTAATAAGCAACATGAAAAGCATGCCTTTACGAAATTGAAAAGCAAGCCAAAATAGAAAGGGCAGAGCCAGCCAGTGTCCTTGCTCTATCCAATGGATGCTTTTGTTTTGGGCTTTTTGGGTTTGCTGATTATCCAGCGAGTGGTCAGTGATTTGAGTGATTTCTTGTGGTGTTAAGCGTCCTTCATAAAAGTGCCCACCAAGAGCGTTTGTTAGGCTTTTCAGTTCATCAATCGGCGTAATGGGGGTTATGTTTCTGCCGTTTTTTCTGAGAATTTGACCATCTGGTAGCTGTATCAGGGATGCGCTACTGGTACCAACGGCAATCACATTTAACTGTATGTTTTTGCCTTTGAGTAAGGCTGGAATGGACGTTTTATCTTGTTCGCTAAGATCGTCAGTTAATACAATTAGGCGTAACGGTGAGGTGTCCTCTTTGTCGAGCGACAGCGCAGCCTCGATACCACTGGTGAGATTGCTCCCGTACATTGGCATGATGATCGGATCTAATGCGAGTAAGAAATGAGTGATGGTTTCTCTGTCTTGGCTAAAGGGACTGATAATAAACCCTTCACCAGCAAACGCGACGAGCGCAATATCGCCTTCTTTACTTTGTTCCAGTATGTCTCGAATCGTTTGTTTTAATTGAGTTTGTCGATTGGGTTTTACATCGGTCGCGTACATGGATAACGATTGGTCGACGACCAACACCGTTTGTTGAGTGTTCTCAAACATCGTGGTTGGCGCTTTTGTCCAGCTTATGCCCGCCAAGCCAACACAGAGCAGTGATGCCGCGACGACCCCCAACCATTTATTGATAGGACGGGTGGTATTGCGATAGACCAAATGTTGTAGCAAGCGTTGATCCACTACAGTGCTGAGACGGTTGGCATTCGACCGTTTTGCTGTCATGAAAGACGCCAACAGTAGGATAATGGGCAACAACATTAGCCAGTAAGGACGTTCAAAATGGATTAGGTTAAAGAGCATCATGCTTTTTCTCCTGAACGCCACGCTCGTTTGTTCCAAGATAGCTGCTTGCTCATCAGCAAGGCCAAGCCCAGAAACGCCATTGAGCCAAGGCCCAGCCAGTGGAATAAACTGGTTAACGGGCGTTGCCACACGTCCTCCGCAGGTGTTGGCTCTAATGCGTCAAGGGTTTGATAAATCGCATGCAGATCTTCTGTGCTTTTAGCGCGGAAATATTCACCGCCCGTTTGTGCAGCGATATTTTTCAATAGAGTTTCGTCTAGGTCGGTGGATGGGTTAATTACTTTTGGCCCAAAGAAGCTTTGTACAATCATGCTGTCAGCACCAATGCCGATGGTATGGATCTTTACATTCTGTGACGCGGCAAACTCGGCGGCTTGTTGTGGTTGAACACGGCCTGCGGTATTGGCGCCGTCTGTCATAAGAATAAGCACTTTTTTATCGGAAGGCTTGTCTTCAAGTCGCTTGATGCCCAAGCCAATCGCATCGCCTATGGCGGTTTGCTCACCCGCAAAGCCAATTTGCGTCTCTTGCACAAGTTGATTAATGGTCTTGGTGTCAAAGCTTAATGGCGCTTGTAGATAGGCTTTAGAGCCAAACACTATGATGCCAATTCGGTCGCCACGACGTTCCTGAATAAAACCTGAGAGAACGGATTTCGCTGCTTCTAATCGGTTGACGGATTGATTGTTAAGCGTCATGTCAGTGACTTGCATGCTGCCGGACAAATCCAGGGCAATCAGCAAATCACGTCCGGATGGCGTGACTTTTGTCGGTTCGCCAAGCCAAATGGGTTGAGACAGGGCAAATACCAAGAGTACCCAGGACAGGAGCAAACACACATACCGCCATGTGACGCTTTTCGGCATTGCTTTATGGTCTTGGTGATCCATTAATTGCTCGGTATTTCCCCACCAGATACCATCGCCTTTGGGTTTGGCTTTGGGTAGGAAATACATAATAAAAGGCAAAGGCAACAGAAGCAGAAACCAAGGCAAAGATAACTCAAGCATGGTGCTTCCTTATCCAATAACAGGTATTTTTTATCATACGGGTGCGTTGTTTTTGGCTTAACTCAATCTGGCTTTGATAAGGGCCATCGATAAATTCGTTACCAAGCAGTGAAAATCGTCGAGTGGTTGGCATGGTGTTATCTACTAATTCGAACAAGGTTCGACTCGGTAGCGCCGCTGTTTCGATTTTTCCTTCGCTTATTAAGCAGCGGCGGATCATTTCGTGGCACAACAAAATACAATCTTTGTCATTAAGTTCGCTGCACTTTTGGGCGATTTCAGCCAATGCCTCTCGTCGATAAGTGCGCTTCTTATGATGTCGATACCAAAAGAACAGCAGGCCTAGCAATAAAAGAATAATCGCGGCCACAATTAGCCAAGTCCACCACACTGGCGGCCACATGGGTACAGATTGTGGCAGTAAGTAAGCTTTATTTGGCAGATCAATTGCTTGTGATTGGGCTGCAAGCGGAGCGAGTGCCGTAGACATTAGTGCAATGCTCCTTGAGACAACAAATAGCGGGCGATTTTTTCGGGTGATTCTGTGATATCAAATATTTGGTGGCGAATGCCCAAAGACATCAGTTTATTGCGCATGCTGGTATTTTGTGACAGAAAATCGGCTTTTGCTTGCTGCATGCTGTGGTTACTAATAGTGACCGATTTCATCCCTTGGTTATCTGCCATCTGGTATTGGCCAGCCGGCAAGTTAAACACATTGCTGTCGATGATTTGTATCCAGTGAACCGAATTATGCTGCGCAAGTTCCATTAGGGCATTGTTTTCGTCTTCGTTCCAGCCTTGCTTGTCCGTCAGTATTATCACGTCTTTGTTGTGGGTTTTGCGGGTCAGTGGCGTATTACACCAAATGCTGGTGGCATGATGACTACACGCACGATTGGCAATTTTGGACGCGTTTTTAAGAGCGTTTAATAGCGAAGACGGTGTTGCCAGTTTATTGCTAGCGTGTTCCTGGTCGCCATACGTTATACGATAAGACAGCGTGTCACCTTGTTGCTTCGAGCGCCACGCAATGATCCCGGCGAGCTGAATAAAGCGTGTAGAGATAAAAGTATGGCGGGTGCCAAAATAGGCGTTGCTAGACAGATCCAACAGCAGCAGTCGCTGATGATCGTTTTCCTGCGCATACAGCCGAGTGTGAGCTTGGCCCGTTCGAGCGGTCACACGCCAATCTATGTGCCGCAAATCATCGCTGGCTTGATAGGCACGAAGTTCAAGCATTTCCATGCCATGGCCTTTTTGTCGTGAACGACGCTCGCCAGAATGAGGTGCAAAACGAATGGCTTTTGGCGCGCGCCCTAAATGTTTGGCGTAACTTGCCAATAGCGAAAAATGGGCGTCATCCAGCTCAGGCGATTCGGGTGATAATAATGGGCTCATGGTACTGATGCCTTTTACTACTATGCTATGAGTGACTATGCGTTTAATTATAATGCCGGAACATGGCTGATCAATCGCTTCAATAAATCATCAACGGATAACCCCGCGGCTTGCGCTTCAAAGGTCGTAATGATGCGGTGGCGCAATACTGGTAAGGCAATCTGGCGCACATCGTCTGGTGTGACAAAGTCTCTGCCGTTTAATAATGCATTGGCGCGGGCGCAACGATCAAGGGCCAAGGTGCCCCGTGGACTTGCCCCAAATTCAATCAAATTGGTGCCTTTCCCCGCATCACCCAAGTACCGTTCTGGTTGGCGGGTTGCCATCACAAGCTGCACTATATATTGCTCAACACTTTCTGACATGTACAGTGACAAGGCTTTGTGGCGAAGCTCAAGAATGTCGATAGGCCGACAAACGGGCTGTGGTTTACTGGCTGACGTTTTGTGTAAGTCCTGCTGGCGCACTAACCTGAGTACATCCAATTCGCTGGCTGCACTGGGGTAACCGAGGTTTATTTTCATCATAAAACGATCAAGCTGCGCTTCCGGCAAAGGGTAAGTACCTTCTTGCTCAATCGGGTTCTGTGTGGCAATAACGAAAAAGAGTTCGGATAAGGGATAGCTGTTGTTACCGACGGTGACTTGTCTTTCGCCCATGGCTTCAAGCAAGGCTGATTGAACTTTAGCTGGCGCTCGGTTGATCTCATCGGCTAGCACGATATCATTCATGATGGGGCCAGGAACAAAACTGAATTTTCCTGTTTCTTGCTGATAAATGTCAGAGCCCGTTACGTCGCCAGGCAGCAAATCTGGCGTAAACTGAATGCGTTGGAAACGGCTATCAATCGCGCTGGCTAGGGCTTTCGCGGCGGTGGTTTTGGCGATACCCGGCGGGCCTTCTAGAAGCACATGACCATTTGCGATTAAAGCGACGAGTAATTCATGAGTTAAATCGGGTTGGCCGACGACGGCATGATTTAGATGATCTTTTAATTGCTCAATTACAGTTACCATCGAACCTAGGTTCCTTATACTTTTGTCAATAAAAGTGTCAACGCAAGATAACACCCTTGCAAAATTGCTGTGCTCATCAATGTTTTATTAAAACAGACTTATAAGCGATAAATTTGGCTTTATGAGGCTGTTTTTGCCTCGCCTTGGCTTCGCTCGTGACTTCGTGCAAAGGTGTCCATATAATAGACTTCATCTTATCGGATTCAAATCTTTACGCACAGAGCGTTCTCTGTAAGGGTAGCGTAAGCACAGGACGAAAAAAATGGCAAAAATTGTATTAAATGTGGCCCTGCCTGCGTTTAAATATGAAGCTATGTACGCTGGAGCGGCAAAAAACCTCGTCGCAAACAGTTTAGATGGGCGTAAAGTTCAGTTGCCTTTGTCGGCTTTTCAGCGTTTTGTGACTCATCAAGGGATTTACGGTTTTTTTGAAGTAGAATTTGATGAGATGAACAAACTGATCGCCGTTACCAAAGTAAAAGGGCCTTAAGTAAAACTGCCTAAAGTGAAATAGCGTTAACGCAAATACGACGAAACATCAGACCACATAAATTAGACACATCAGATCAGGCAAGGCATTCACCTGATCTTAACCGCCTAGGAGCCCAAACAATGTACCAACTTGCTCGCTCGTTACTTTTTAAATTAGACGCCGAAGTGTCTCATGAATTGTCATTGGATCTTCTTGCAGCAGGCAGTCGGTTAGGAATAAATAAATTGCTAGGCGGATTGCCATCGACCAAGCCGGTTGATGTGATGGGATTGCGCTTTCCGAATGCGGTGGGCTTGGCTGCGGGTCTGGATAAAAACGCCGATGCCTTTGAAGCGTTAGGCGCTTTAGGTTTTGGCTTTGTCGAAGTGGGGACCGTGACACCAAAAGGGCAAGCGGGCAACCCTAAGCCACGTTTGTTCCGTCTGCCTGAGCATGAAGCCATCATCAACCGCATGGGCTTTAATAACAAAGGCGTGGATCATCTTGTGTCGCGTATTAAATCCCACCGCTACCCTGGTGTGTTGGGTGTTAACATTGGAAAAAATTTAACCACTTCGGTAGAAGACGCGGCGGCGGATTATTTGGCCTGTCTAGAGTCGGTCATTCCTCACGCGGATTACATTACCGCTAACATCAGTTCACCGAATACACCTGGCCTTCGCAGTTTGCAATTTGGCGAGAGTTTGGCGCAGTTAATCGCGCCCTTAGTTGCGGCACGTGATCGTTATGAAGCTGAAAATGGTAAACGCGTGCCGTTGGCCGTGAAAATCGCCCCGGATATGACAGACGACGAAATTAAAATGGTTGCCGATACCCTCGTAGAGCAGGGGGTTGATGGTATTATTGCTACGAATACGACGCTATCCCGTGATGCCGTTCTAGGGCATCCGTTTGAAAAAGAAGCCGGCGGTCTAAGTGGCGCGCCAGTTCGTGATGCTTCTACCCATGTGGTAAAAGTATTGGCTGAGCATCTGAAAGATACACTGCCTATTATTGGCGTGGGTGGTATTTCCAGTGGTGCTGACGCTGTGGAGAAACTGCAAGCGGGAGCGCGACTAGTGCAAATTTATTCGGGCTTTATCTATCACGGCCCAGAGTTAATCAAGGAAGCCATAGCCAGTACGGATGCTTATTACCGCGAGCTTGATCTCGGTATCTAAAGATCGAATAGAAAACAAGGTGCAGCGTAGTTTGGCATCTTGTTTTAAAAGAGGGCGGGACACAGTCTCGCCTTCATGCGTTTCGAAACCTTCATTGAAATTTAAAAAAGTATTTTATAAATGAGCACGATATTACAGACAACTGATTCATCAAGTCAGGTTTACGCATTAGAAATAACCTGTCCTCTTGGGTTAGAAAATGTCTTAGAAAAAGAGCTGCATGGCGAAGGCCTAACGCAAACCCGATTAGGTGAAGCACAGGTTAAGCTAATCACAGACCTAGAAGGCATGTACAAGGCCTGTTTATGGTCCCGTGTTGCGACTCGCGTGATGTTGCCAATTGCCAATTTTAAAATGGAGTCGGCCGACGACCTATACAATGGTGTAAAAGCGATTCAGTGGTCAGACCACATGAGCGCCACCAATACCATGGCGATCGATTGCCACGGTACTAACCACCATATTCGCAACACACAATTTGGTGCCGTGCGCGCCAAAGATGCCATTGCCGATTACTTTGTGGCCTTATCTGGCGAACGTCCAAACGTTGAAAAAGAACAGCCAGAAGTTCGTATTGCCTTGCGTATCAAACGTGATGTTGTGACGGTGAGTATCGATTTATCAGGCGAAAGTATGCATCGTCGTGGCTACCGTCAACAAGGCGGCATGGCTCCTTTAAAAGAAAACTTGGCTGCGGGTCTTTTACTGCGTGCTGGTTGGGGAACCGATTGCGGTTTGACGCAACTTATCGACCCTATGTGTGGCTCGGGGACGTTTCTGGTTGAAGCCGCAATGATGTCATTGGACATTGCGCCGGGTTTACGTCGCTCATACTGGGGCTTCAAAGGCTGGAAACAGCATGACCATCGCATGTGGCAACAACTGATGGATTTTGCTAAAAACCGCAAAAAAGACCCAGCCACCTTAGGGATTCGTTTCCAAGGAACCGATCGAGAACAAAAAGCCATCGCGGCCGCGCGAGAAAACATTAAACGTGCCGGACTCACCGGCGTCATTGATGTCACCATGTCATCGTTCCAAGAGCATGAATTCGACATCAACCCCGATGTGCCGGGTCTTTTAATCACCAACCCACCTTACGGTGAGCGTATTGGTGACGAAATGGCCTTGATCGCGTTGTACCGTCAACTGGGGGAATGGGTGGTCACTCACGTACGTGGCTGGCAGTTTATGATGTTGACCAGTAATGATCATCTGGCGCGTCAAATTCCTGCTCGACCAGAAAAAAGTACTCGAGTCATCAACGGTGGGATCGAGTGTCGCGCTTATCAGTTCCCATTATTGGCAGGCAGCATAAAAGAAGACGTCGTCGCGCAATCTGTGATGACGCCGGGTGCGCAAATGTTTGCTAATCGTCTGCAAAAAAATGCCAAAAAATTGAAAAAGTGGGTCGAGAAAAACAAGATCCAATGCTACCGCTTATACGACGCAGACATGCCAGAATACTCCGTGGCGATTGATATCTACCAAGACTGGGCGCATGTACAAGAATATCAAGCGCCTAAAAGCGTTGATCCAGAAAAAGCCAAACAGCGTTTGTTTGATGTTATGTCTGCGATTCCTAGCGCACTGAATATTTCAGAAGCCAAGGTCATATTGAAACAGCGTCAAAGACAGACAGGCAAAGAACAATACGAAAAACTCGATCAGACAAAACATGAAATGATCGTAGAAGAATATGGCTGTGACTTCATCGTCAACTTGAAAGATTACTTGGACACTGGCTTGTTCCTAGACCACCGTCCTGTTCGAAAATTGATTCAAGACAAGGCCAACGGCAAGCGTTTTCTGAACCTTTTCTGCTATACCGCGACCGCATCCGTGCACGCGGGTCAGGGTGGGGCGCACAGTTCATTGAGCGTTGATATGTCGAACACCTACACAGAGTGGGCGCGTCGTAATATCGAATTGAATGAATTCTCGGATCGTTACCATCAGGTTGAACGTGCAGACTGCATCGAATGGCTAAAACAAAGCCGCGACACCTTTGACCTAATCTTTATGGACCCACCCACGTTTTCTAACTCGAAAAAAATGGCCGATGTGTTGGATATCCAGCGCGACCACGGGGAGCTAGTACGTTTGGCCATGGCAAGATTGGCAAAAGGAGGCGAGTTGATCTTCTCCAACAACTATCGTCGCTTTGTATTGGATGAAGCGCTAGAGCAAGAGTTTGAGGTGAAAAACATCACCCGAGAGACACTGGATCCAGACTTTGATCGTAATGATAAAATACACCAGTGCTATATCATCAAACACAAATCATAACTCAGCATGGGTGAATAAATTCGATATAATTCGCCCACATTTCAAGGGCTAAACACCCAGTTTAGCCTTGTTTTTTTGGTTTTATACGTTTTAAGGTTTATAAGTTTTTAGTATGAAAAAAACATTCCGACTTGTGATTAGTTGCCCAGATAGAGTGGGCATTGTAGCGGCCGTTAGTCAGTTTTTGAACGAGCGCCAAGGCTCGATCATGGAAGCCAGCCACCACACAGATTTAGAGCAAAAATGGTTCTTCATGCGTCATGACATCGACGCGGAAAGTTTGTCTATTGACGTAGAAACCTTCCGCAAAGAATTCGCGCCTATTGCCGAAGAATTCAACATGCGTTGGTACGTAAAAGACAGCGAAGATCGTCCTAAAGTTGTCCTATTGGCCACCAAAGAATCTCATTGCCTAAACGACATCATGCATCGCTGGCACACCGGCGAGCTGAACTGTGAAATCGTCGGCGTGATTGCCAACCACGAAGACCTACGCTCCATGGTCGAATGGTATAAGATTCCATACTTCTGCATTCCCGTGCCAAAAGAAAACAAAATGCCCGCGTTTCAAGAAATTGAAGCTTGCATCGACGCATCAGGTGCCGACACCATCGTACTCGCGCGCTATATGCAGATCTTCCCTGAATACTTGTGTGAAAAATACCGCCATAAAGTCATCAACATACACCACAGCTTCTTACCGTCTTTCATTGGTGCGAAACCGTATCACCAAGCGGCGGTTCGTGGCGTGAAACTGATTGGCGCGACCTGTCACTACGTCACCGCAGACCTAGACGCTGGCCCGATCATCGAACAAGACGTGATCCGCGTTCGTCACAGCCACGCCGCAGAAGACATGGTTCGCCTAGGCAAAGACATAGAAAAACTCGTACTGTCCCGAGGCTTGCGTTATCACCTAGAAGACCGTGTATTAGTGCATGGCAATAAAACCGTAGTATTCGCTGAGTAACAGAAATAAAAGCACTGAACAGAGCAAAACCTGAATAATAAAAAAGGGAAGGCCACGGCCTTCCCTTTTTTATTTTGTCATCTTAGTGCGATAAAATTTTTTTCTTGAAAAAAGTGTCTATAGTCTATAGTTAATAAAACAATTCATTAAGAGACGGCTAGTGAGGTGACGAATGAAACTCAAATTAACGCCAACTCAGAACCTATGTGTTGGCTATCTAGAATCTGGTTTTAAATTGATCCAATTAGGCGAGCAGTTTTACTTTATCAAAGGCGAACGCCGACAAAAGGTATTGCCCAAAACCCTAGACGCACTCGTCAACCGAGGCGCACTGGCACATACCGAACAAGGCGACTACATGCTAAGCGATGAATTTGTAGAACACCGTAAACGAATGCGTGAAATGAACGAGCCCAAACAGACTCGCCATTAACAAAAGACCAACTTGGCCCCATTTTTTCTCGTTAGGAATGGGGCCTTTTTTATGGCAATAATTCAGTGGCTAACTTCAATCAAACGGCGTTTATCTTCGAAACTAACGCCTACCTCATTAAAACGCCGTTTGCTTTCATCGTAAATCGTCATAAATCAACATGCCACGTAGGTCTGCATGAGGGAGGCACGACCGTAATCAGACATAAAGCCTCATAACCACAACCTATCTCATCGAAGCACTAAACAACTTTCTGTACCATCAAATGTAGGTCGCGCATTTATGCCGACAACGTAATTATTGTCTTCTAAGGGGCAAGGGTGGGGTTATTACGTTGTGACTTATCGCCAACATCCCCGTAGGCCTGCATAAGGGAGGCACGACCGTAATCAGGTGTTTTATCGAATTTGCGCTGGCAGCTCATTAGAAAGTCTTTTAGTATCAACAGATAACCAAATTAAATTAGACACATTTGGAGGTATAAAATGTCAACGATTGTCAGTAAGGAAGAAGCACATAAGCTGATTGATCAACTCCCCGCCAATGCAACATGGGATGACCTGATGCATGAAATATATGTTCGAGAAGCGATTGAAAAAGGGCTCGAAGATAGCAAGGCTGGAAGAACAAAGGGGGTTGCTGACATTAGAAAGAAATATGGATTGCCTGAATGAGAGTTCAATGGACCGTAACAGCAAAACGCCGTTTGCTTTCATCGTAAATCGTCATAGATCAACATCCCCGTAGGTCTGCATGAGGGAGGTACGACCGTAATCAGACATAAAAGCCTCGTAGCCACAACCTATCTTATAAAAGCACTAAACAACATTCACCCAACCAAAATGTAGGTCGCGCCTTCAGGCCGACAACGTAATTATTGTCTTCCAATTAAGCTAGGGTGGTGTTATTGCTTTGCTGCGTCTCGCCGCGATCTTAACGCTAAAAAACACACAAAATTTTTATGGTTTTCGTTTTTCGCTTCTTGTATTCTGTAAAGAAATGGTCAGGGAAGACGAGCAGATAACTCATATCAAATTAACACTTCTTTCTCCCTTCCACTGACTAACGTTAAACTCAACACACGCATTTTTGCTTAGTTAAAAACCAATGACAAGATAACTGAAAGCATGACTTGGGCATTCTGGGACTAACATGGTTTCGCTGAGCCACCAAAATGGCTATGACCTAGTTGGTGCTGTTTGGTTGCGGAATAGCACCAAGGGTGAAAGCTAAAAAGCTTCACTAAAAATCTGAATAGATGGCTGCAAAACTATTCTTGTTAGATCTTGATTTTGTTTGCAAAAATCGGGGTGTCCATAGATGTTAAAGCTACTACCTAGGGATAGTTATGGCTTCTGAAGAACAAAAGAAATATTCCGAGTGTTGAGAGAGTCTCAAAGTAAATACACGTACTTTTTGCTTGCTGCTGCAGGCGCGTCTATTGGCTTTTCGCTCACTCAAACACAAGGTGTAATTCTGTCGTGGAGCCAAGTCCCACTTGGAATTGCTGTTTTTTGTTGGGGAGTTAGCTTTTTCTGTGGGTGCAGGCATCTTGAATATGTTAGCTCAACGCTTTATGCAAATTCTGAAATGCTAGATATTGAAGCTGGTAGGCACAGAGAGGTAGGAAATCACCCGCAAATGGTTCAAGCGGTTAGCGAAGGCATTCGTAAAGCTATTGAAAATAATATAAATGCTGCCAGTTCCTTAGGACAAAGGCAGTTCAGATTCCTTATTTTGGGTGCTTGTTTGTATATTTTCTGGCATGCTCTTGCGATAGATGTCTATGTTAAAGAGCATGAAGATGTCCCGCCTTTAAGTGCTGGAGAAGGAAAAATTAAGCTTAGCTAAGCTTAGCTAAGAATTGCTAAGAATCGCCATCAAAAATGTGCCCGTTGGGCGCTCGACTTACAACCAGTTGCTCGCGTTTGTGGAGAGTGTTAGCTCATCGCAGCAATATCTTACTTATGGTGATTTTAAGTGAAAGGTCAATCGAAAGGTACTGTCTATGCTCATGCCTATTTCTCTGCCTCAGTTGAGAGAACGTTATCAGCGGATAATTTTGGTGTTCAATGCGCTGGCCTAACTAGTGTAGCGTTAACTGCTTTTATGATTGAAAGCTATCTGAACTATCTCTGTGGAAAAATTTATGATTTTGAGAGTCGTGCAACGAAATATTTGGATGATAATAACCAAGAGGAAATTACTAAAACTCTACACCTGATGAAGAGTGTTAGTAAAGATCACCCTTTTAATACTAGGCTTGCAGAAGTATTAGGTTACAGAGAACAGACAGAGATAATGTTGAAGTCATTGAGGAAATCAGTGCACAGGAAGCAACGAAGTACATTTGACCAAGATCTTCTAGATTTGAAGGAATTCAATGTAATAGAGCATGAGTACAAATTTTCAACAAGGGATAAGCTCAAATCTGTTCTTAAAGCATGCAATACGACACAAACTGAATATGATAAATGGGTGAAGGTGAATAATCAGCTCTTTGATGTCCGAAATGCTCTCGCACATGGTAGAACTGAATACGTAGTTACAAGTTTTGATTCAAGTGAAGAACTATCTGTTCCTGAATCTGTCCCAACTGTCAATGCCAGTTGGCAAGAACAGTGCTCTTTAGAAAAAGCCACGGTAATGTATAAATCATCGAAAGAACTGATAAATTATCTAAATGACTCATTTTTGGCTGAGTTCCAACCACTAAATAGACTTAGCTCGCAAATATTAGCTGTCAGTTAACAAACAATTTAAGAATGATTCACAACGTTTGGTGTTTCCAATTCAAGTTTGAATTTTGCGATTACGGTGTAATGGTTTAGGTTAGGTGTTAGCAACGGATGTCAGATGTGGTGTATGCAGGATTAGTCATTGGAAGAATTTAACAAGGTTAGACACAGTGGTAGCTTTTTGTTGCGGCTTCGTCTTCACTACAAAGATGCACGTGCTGTGGGTGTTAGGGTTTTTGGATACGAGATAAACAATGGATGACAATCAAAAAAAAGAACTATTCAGCAAAGCCTTTGTGAAGGCATTGGCCGCTCAGTCTGGTTTCAGAAGCGCTGAGCCTGATGTAGATGATGACAGCATTGACGTAATTTTACGAGGTCGAGGCTATCGCACAGGTATTCGAAACCCACAGATTGATGTTCAACTAAAGTGTACAGCTAGCAATGATGGAGATGATGAATTTTTTAAATTCAGACTTCCTTTAAAAAATTATAATGACTTGAGGGGCGATGATGTTCTTTGTCCCAGATTTTTATTTGTTCTAGTAGTTCCAGAGAATTGTGAAGAGTGGTTAATACATCAGCCAACGTCTAGCATAATAAAGCATTGTTGTTATTGGTATTCATTGCAAAATATGCCTGCTGTAACTAACAACTCAAAAATAACACTGAATATACCTAGGTCACAAAGGCTTACCTCTGACAGTATGCTACGTTTGATGGATATAGCTAATTCGAGTGAGGTCGCATGACATTCTTTGATATTAACTTGATTGTTAAAGATATTACTCCAGTTCGTCTTGAGATGTATCTGTTATCAAGCGGCTGGATAGAGACGTGCTCGATCAGTGATAAAGCGAAAGTCTGGCATAGGCCAGAAAAAAAGCATTTTGATCTGGAAATTTTACAACCCATCAACCAATGCCTTAAAGATTATTCGCAAAGATTGTACGAGGTGATTCGTTCTTTATCTGAATATGAGAATAGGTCGGCCTTGAAAATTATTAATGATGTTAATAATGTTGATTCTGATGTAGTTAAAATTCGGGTTATAAGCCCTGATGTTAATGGCGGGGCTATTCCAATAGATGATGGTGTTCTCCTGTTTGAAAAAGCAAAAGAGCTGTTGGTTTCATCTACTTTGTCAACTTTTAAAAAGAAACGATTTTTTTCCGGCAGTTGGCCTGTTGTAGTTAAAGAGTTTATGAATACACTGCGATTTGGTCAAACTGAACGAGGTAGCTATGTCGTCAACGTAATTGCACCTGTCAGCGACTTTTCAGAAAAGGAGTTCCCAGAAGCTGATTGTTCAATTACGAGGTCAATTAGCAATAATTTGGCGAGAAGTTTGGGAGCTACAATGATCGCTCTTGAAAAATATGAAAAGACCAATAATCTGATTTCATTTGAAGGTGCAATATCCAGCGGTGTGAGTGCAAATCTATGTGATGCAATAATAGGTATGAGCGGTGCATCAAAGTCAAGGGACGTAGAAATATCTATTGAGCTTGCAGCCTCAGAAAAGGACTCTCAAGAAATTCTTAGGAAGCATAGATTCACCTCAAGTCACATTCCTATATTGAGCACTGCATCAGAATATTATAAGGGGAATTTTGTTATTAAAAACTATGAAGCCAGCGGTTTGGTTATTAGGATGGATCATGAGCCTGCCGAAGACTTTGGAGTTATAAGAGTGACCTCAGCCGTCAACGGAACTGACAAAAATATATCTATTCAGCTGAGTCTTGACGATTATTGGGAAGCTGTAAAGGCGCATAGGCCTGGATATCAAGTGGCATGTCAAGGTGACCTTCATGTTACTCCTAGGTCAGCGTTTTTGGTTGGCCCACGGAAATTTAGAGTTATTAATGATTCAGACTTATTTAACGAACTATCCTGACAAACACCGGCAATAAACAAGTTCATCTTTGAAACCTAGTCATATCAAGGGATTAGTTTTCCGACTTGATAACGTTAATAAGATACGAACTTTAGAAAGCCAGTATTTAAAAGATTTTTAACGTACGTGTGCTTATAAAAGCGATTTTTTAAAAAGCTGTTATAGATTTAAGTGCGTTAAGGAGAGACGTTGAAAACAAGTATCAGTATCAGTTTGGCTCATAACCGTTAATAAAACATGCACTTTAGAAAGCCATAAAATTCGCAAATTGCCCGCTGTTGCGGGCGTTTTTTCTATAATGATGAACAAGGATTGACATGAAGTTTGATAGTCTGAGAATTAGAAATTTCCGCACTTTAGGAAGTGAGCAATTTGTTGATTTAAGAAATGGTCTAACAATTGTTGGTCCGAACAGTAAAGACTAATATCCTGAAAGCAATAGAAATGATATTTACTGGCTATGATAATATTTTGCAGTATGACGCGAAGCGCGATCTTACGTTTGGAGTGACTTCTGGGCAAACAAGTCTTATCGCAGGCTTTACTGGTGATAGAGACGTAGATAAAGAATTTTTTGAGTTATATGATGAATTAAATTTAATGCTGGAGGAACCAAAAGAAGCTAGCTCCAGTTTTTCATTATATTTGTCATTTGCTAAATCCGGAAAACCTTTATACCGATTTTTCTCTAATGAGAAAATGAAGAAAGAATTTCAGGCGCAGTTTTCAAGAAAACAAATCATAGCTGTAAACATCTTGTTGGAAGCGTTTGTCTGTCATTATGTTCCATCGTCAAAGAGTATAGGTGATTTATATTCAACATTACTCCTTCCATTTATTAAGCGCTCAGTAACTCGTGTTTTGTCGGACAAAGTTACTGAGATCAATAATAATCTTTCAGATATATCTAAAGCTCTTGATTCACAATTAGAAATAGCAGGTCTTTCACATATTAAATCTCATTTCAGCTTGCCAAATAATTCAATTGAACAATTAATTGATAGATTTGAATTTCATCTGTCAGATCCTAATAAAACAAGCATTGATAGAAAAGGCATGGGCATTCAAGCATCCGCAATACTAGCTTCTTTTTTATGGATAACGAAAGAAGAGTTGAAACTGAAAAAAAGGACAATATGGCTTATTGAGGAACCGGAATCTTATCTCCACCCTCAATTGGCAGAATCATGTTATAGAATGCTTGAACAATTGCGCAGTAAATCACTTTTAGTAACAACAACTCATTCCTTGGGTTTCGTTGCACAAGATCCAAGAAAAGTTGTTGGAACAGAGCTTAACAAAGATCACACACGGGTTATCCAGTATAGCACTTATGTTGAAGCGACTTCTTCAATTCGAAATGCTTTGGGAGTTAGATTTAGTGACTACTATAATTTGGGCCTACTAAACGTTTTTGTAGAGGGAAAATCTGACAGAGAAACATTTCAATGGTTCTTGGAGTTAGTTAAGCCGGATAATGATGGCAACTATAGATGGCCTTGTGTAAGAAGTTCGGAGTTTTTAGATTTCACTGGGGTTTCTGGTATGGAAGGCTTTATGAAGGCTACATACGAGTTTATTGCAAACGAACGACCAGTTGTAACTATTTTGGATGGCGATCCAGCAGGCGATAAGACAAGAAGAGCATTACAAGGTTATCTTGGTAGCAAAAAGATACAGTTCCATGCAAATAAGGATTTTATAAGCCTTCATTCTGGCTTTTCACTTGAAGGGCTTTTCCCTCATGAGTGGATTGTTGAAGTACATGATAACAACCCAGACTGGTTTGGAGATGATTATGCCGTTGATGTCGAAGGAAAACTACAACCATTCAATATGAAGAATGAGAAAAGCAAAATTCAACTTAGGACCTATTTAATAGAAAAGGCAAACGAGCAACAAGATCTAGACTGGATTTCAAGGTTCAAACAGGTTTTTGATATGCTTGAGAATGCCCTCTCAGAAAGCTATAAGAGAGTCTACAACCAAGAATTTGAAACTAACAAGTCAATACAGCTGACCGCTGAAGCGGCTGCTGATTGATGCGTTAAATTGCCAATATAAAAGAGACTAACAAGCCACCCATCTCTCAAAGCCAGTCATATTAAGGGGTTGGAGTTTCGACTTGATGAATTGTAATTATATAGTATACATTTTCAGGAAGAGAGGCGGGCAGTTATGCTGTGGCCAAGAAGTTAACAAATCAGTGTAAGCGATACGCCTTATTATCATCTAATAAAAATCAGTGGTAGTTGGGCGTATCAGGCTTTAATAGGAGACATTATGAGACTCGAAGGAAAAGTGGCTTTAGTCACTGGGGCTGCTAAAGGGATTGGTGAGTCAATTGTTCGACATTTTGCTCAGGAAGGTGCCTTTGTTTATGTCACCGATATTGATCAGGACAATGGGCTGCAAGTAGCACTATCCATTGGTCAATCTGCCCAGTTTGCTTTGTTAGATGTTCGCGACGAAGGAGCGTGGCAGAAGCTTATTGGGGAAATAATCGATGTACATGGTCGGCTTGATATTGTCGTTAACAATGCTGGCATTACTGGCTTCGAAGAGGGCTTCGTCCCGCATGATCCAGAGAATGCAACCTTAGACGCTTGGCGCAAAGTACATGAGACAAACCTTGATGGGGTATTTTTAGGATGTAAGTATGCCATTAAAGCTATGCGTGCCACACAGAAAGGATCCATTATTAATATATCCTCACGCTCTGGCATCGTCGGTATCCCAACGGCCGCGGCCTATGCTTCCAGTAAAGCGGCAGTGCGAAATCATACTAAAAGTGTCGCCTTGTACTGCGCACAGCAAGGCTTAAAGGTGCGGTGTAATTCCATTCACCCTGCTGCAATTCTGACGCCTATGTGGGAACCGATGCTGGGTGATGGGCCTGAACGTGAAGTAAATATGGCCGCTTTTGTTCAAGATACACCGCTTAGGCGTTTCGGTTTACCTGAGGAAGTTGCTTGTGTTGCTGTCATGTTGGCTTCAGATGAATCTGGCTATTTGACAGGAACAGAGATAAATATTGACGGCGGCATTCTTGCAGGTTCAGCCGGAACGCCTGCAAAATAATATTTAACAACCTTGATCTCACTATTTACATAGATAGATTTTATACAGGGGAGTAACGCATAAAATCCTAAGCGACAGGATTGTCGTACACTGTAGGGTCTGTTGGCCGTATGCTTTGGGTTAGCAGCTATAGCTGCCTTCAAGACTTGCAACGTTAATAACACACGCACCTCAGAAATCCAGCATTTACGAGGTTTTTAACAAGAGTGTGCTTATCAAATCGATTTTTCAAAAAGCCGTTATCAATTGAAGTAAGTTAAGGAAAAACGTTGAAAACAAGTATCTGTATCAGTTTGGCTCAGGTTCCTGTTGTTAAGAGCCGTTAATAAGACACGCACTTTAGAAAGCCAGCATTTAAAAGGTTTTTAACATGCGAGTGCTTATCAAATTAATTTCTCAAAAATCTGTTATCAATTGAAGTGCGTTAAGGAGAGGCGTTGAAAACAAGTATCAGTATCAGTTTGGCTCAGGTTCCTGTTGTTAAAGGTGATGTGACAGAAAATCTCGCACAGCATATTAAGATGATTGAGCAGTCTTCATCATGCAAAGCTGATGTGGTGGTGTTTCCTGAGTTATCTTTGACGGGCTATGAGCTTGAACTTGCTCAAGAACTGGCTTTATCTAAAACATCACATGTGTTCGAAGCGTTATCTCAAGCGGCAGTAGATCACAACATTATTGTTCTCGCAGGGTGTCCTCTTAAAGTCACTTTCACATCGGGAAGGGACGCCAAACCAACCATCGGTGCGGTTATTTGTTTTCCTGATGGGGCACGAGAGTTCTATGCTAAGCAGTATTTGCATGAAGGTGAGGGTAAGCATTGTTCGAGCGGTGCGGCGGACTATTTTTTTACTGTTAATGGTTATCGTATTGCGTTGGCGATATGTGCGGATTTTGCGTCGCCAGAACACGCTCAAAAAGCACGCGAACTGGGTGCTGATATATACATTGCCAGCGCTTTAATATCTGAACGTGGCTTTGAAGCGGACGCCAAAATGTTGTCCTCCATCGCAGCGACACATGGTTTTCCTGTGCTTTTGAGCAACCATATATCGACAACGGGCGGTTGGTCGGCATGCGGTAATAATACAGTTTGGAATGCAATTGGAGAGCGAGTTTTCAGCTCGGAGTCGAAAGAGCCTTGTGTCGTTTTATGTACAATGGCCGACCACAAGATAGACGTTATCAAAATATGATATTGAGACAAAAAGACCAGCATGTAGTTGGTAAACATTTGCATACTGGCGTTATACGCAAAAGGAGCGTCTGTGATTAGTCCCATTATACAAGAAGAAACCACAGGATGCGGGATTGCTTCTGTGGCTAATGTTGTTGGTAAAAGTTACGCGGAGATGAAGGCGTTAGCGAATTCAATGGGTATTTATGCTTCTGATACATCGCTGTGGTCGGATACGCAATATGTTCGACATATGCTGTCTCGTGTTGGTGTTGAGGCTACTGAGAATGAAATCCTATTTGAATCTTGGGGCGCATTGCCTGATCTGGCGTTGTTGGCTATTAAACATCATCAGGAAGAGGGGAGAGATTTTTGGCACTGGGTTGTTTTTAAACGTGTGGATGGGCGAGACCTTGTTCTCGATTCTGCTAGTTATTTGACCTCTAACATTCGAACCGATTTTAACGCTATGCAGCCCAAGTGGTATATTGGACTCAAAACCAAACCTTAAAGACCGTTAAGAAGGACCGTTCATAAAACACGCACTTTAGAAAGTCAGTATTTACAAGGTTTTTAACATGCGTGTCCTGCAAAAATTCTGTGCTTCAAGCCAGCCGCAAATGCGGCGTTAGCCTTATGAGCATAAACATTACTTTTTAGAAGCCTGTCTTATCAAGGCGTTCATTTTTAAATTGAACTGCGGCGTCGAGGGGGGGGTGTCACGTCAGATTACACCTCGTTCCTCGTCTCATCTGACCTACGTGATCGGTTGGGTGAATGTTCGCCAATTATTGAGACTAGAGAGAATTATAAGCTAGTGATGGCAAGTATTAGTTCTTTTTAAATTGGAGTGATACTATAGTGATACATTTTAATCTGAGGTGTCACTATGAGAACCGAAGTCGTTACTACATTAAAGAGGCAGGCAACGAAGTTGCTTGCTGATTTGCGTGAGTCAAAAGAGCCTATTCTCATAACCGAGCATGGTCAGCCATCAGCCTATTTGCTTGATGTTGCTGATTACGAGTTGATGGTAGAACGGATGAAGATCTTGGAAGGTATCGCGAAGGGCGAGCAGGCCATCCGTGAAGGTCGAACAATGGATATGTCGCAAGCCAAAGAGAAAATGAGTAAATGGCTCAAATAATTTGGACTGAGCCAGCACTTAATAATCTGAACGATATTGCTGAGTATATTGCAGTTAGCAATCCGTACGCTGCGAAGCAATTAGTAGAAAATGTTTTCAGTAAGGTGAAGAGACTCGAACAATTTCCTTACTCTGGCAGAATCCCTGAAGAAATTTCGACTCTAAATTATCGAGAGGTGGTAGTAAATCCTTGCCGTGTTTTCTACAAAGTTGATAGCGATTCAGTCTATATCCTTCATCTATTGAGGCAAGAAAGAGATTTACGCAAGTATTTACTGTCTACTACGGATGAAAACTAGAGGATTATCGCTATGCGTGATCATTATGATTTTTCAAATTCAGTCAAAAACCCTTACGCTAAAAAGCTTAAGAAGCAAGTCACGATCAAGGCTTGATGAAGATACTGTCGGATCGTTCATAAGATACGCACTTTAGAAAGTCAGTATTTACAAGGTTTTTAACATGCGTGTCCTGCAAAAATTCTGTGCTTCAAGCCAGCCGCAAATGCGGCGTTAGCCTTATGAGCATAAACATTACTTTTTAGAAGCCTGTCTTTTCAAAGCGGATATTAGGGTCAGATGAAAAAAACGCTATTTTTCATCTGACCCTAAATTCTCAATGTGGACTGTATATCCAAAGGTAAAGCGCATAAACACTACGAATTTGGTACTTTTTAGAAGCCTGCCTTATCAAGGCGTTCATTTTTAAATTGAACTGCGGCGTCGAGGGGGGGATGTCACGTCAGATTACACCTCGTTCCTCGTCTCATCTGACCTACGTGATCGGTTGGGCGAATGTTCGTCAATTATTAAGACTAGAGGGAATCATGTTCATAAGACACGCACTATAGAAAGCCAGTATTTATAAGGTTTTTAACATGCGTGTCCTGCAAAAATTGCTAGCCTGATATCTGTTTGAAAAGGGGCAGTCTCGTTTGCCCCTAATGACGAAACTTATACGTCAGCGCCGCCTAGGACTTTGTCTAGTTGCATTTCTGTCAAAACACGGTCTTGAATAGGTTGTTTGGCCGCGTTAATTTCATCCACTCCCCAAACCAAGCCAACAGGTGTGCGTGTTGGGCGTTTACCAGCAGGCATGTCTGCTAGGGCTAAATAAGCGTCTACTACCATTTGTGGGTTGGGTGCTTGATCGCTCTGCATAAATTTACCGAACTCTTCAAACATAGCGGCAGGGATGTTTGCCAATTCACCGTAGCTGTCCAAAATGTCTGTGCGTGACGGTTGTTGTCCTGATGCGCTTAAGCCTGTAGGGAAGGGACCTGGTTGTACGATGGCGACATCGATACCGAAAGGCGCTACTTCGTAGCGTAGTCCTTGGAGGTAACCTTCTAGAGCATGTTTGGTCGCAGCATAGGTGGAAAAGTATGGTGCTGAGATTTGGCCAACCATGGATGAGGTATTGATGATAAGACCAGACTTAGCATCACGCATCGCAGGCAACACGGCTTGTATAGTGCGCATAGCGCCATAGTAGTTGGTTTCCATCTGTTCGCGGGCTTGGGCTATGCTAAAGGCTTCTGTAATGCCAAGGTACATGACACCCGCGTTGTTTAGCAAAACATCAATTTTCCCCGCTTTGTCTAGTACACGGGCCATGGCCGTTTTGACAGAGTCGTCGTTGGTCACATCCATATCAACAACATAAATGAAATCGCTGTACGCTTCTAAGTCTGCCTTAACTGCAGCGTTTTTGCCTTCTGGGCCACGCATGGTGGCGAACACTTGGTAGCCTCTGTCGGCAAAATCTTTGACTGATTTTTGACCAAAGCCACTGCTGCTTCCTGTAATAACGATGCTTTTTTTCGTGTTGCTCATTTTTCTATCCTATTCGGTTTGCTAATTAAATACCAGTCGGTACAATAAGCGCAAATGTACAGTCTGTCAAATTAAAATACCAGGTGGTATAAAATGAGTTTGAATCAAAATAAGCCGTCGAGAGGGCGACCAAAGACCTTAGATCGCGAGCACGTTTTAGATGTGGCAATGGCGTCTTATTGGAAAGAAGACATAGGTAATTTGTCTCTTAATGAAATCTGTAGGCGATGTGATATTTCAAAGCCTGGCCTGTATCGTGAATTTTTGAATGAGGATGGTTTGATGAAAGCCGTTATTCTCAAGTATCACCAGGAGGTACTGAGTCCTGTTCAGCAGATGTTAAGCCATGATGCTCCGTTTCAAGCGACGCTTGATAATCTTATCCTATTTGCCGTTTCGGTCGATGATAGTCAAGGGGCTCCTAAGGGATGTTTGTTGATCAAGATGCGTGAAGCGCAGATGCATTTAGGTGAAGCGACACGGGCGCAAATTGATTTGATTCAGGAACAAGCCGTAGCAACTTACAAAAAATGGATAGAGCGCTCACAAGCCAAAGGTGAGTTTTCTGTCGATATGTCACCCGAGTTTGCCGCCACTTATATTGATGCCCAATTAGGTCATGCGTCGTCACAGCTTGCTCGAGGTGAAGATCCACAAATGGTTAAGAGGATACTGATGGCGGCTCTTTCTATTTTGAAGTGAGTCACTGTTAGTTTAGTGAGTGGGTTTTAGAAGGATAGTTGGGATGTAATCTTTAATGTCTCAACATCGGAGTCTGTCGCATTTTTTATATAAAACGCCACAGACTCCATTATTCCGTTACTTACTATTTCTCATCACTGTACCGATTTCGGTGTTTGCGTGAAGATATAGCTCACGGCTTGGGCCAGTTTTGGGCTAACGTGGCCGCCGCGTAACAAGCTCCAAAGAGGTTGTTTGGTTTCAGGGTGTTGGCTTAACTCGGCGGCGATTTGTTTGAAGGCAATGTAGCCGTCTTCCCTATGTGCCAGTTTTTCCATGATGATGCGCAGTAGTTGCGGGTTGTGACCAAGCCAATGGGGGCATTTGGCGGCGAGGGCGGCGATAGGATGAAGGTCGTGGTCTTGGCATTCGGTCAGGCTACCAAGCAAACCAAACAGTGGCAGTAATAATGTATCGTTTAAATCGGCTCTGGATAAGGCCCGTAAGTAGCTTGCTTGCATCAGTGCATCTTGCTCGGTTTGCAGTTGCGCGATGAGCGTTTTTTGTAGCTGGTTTGATAGGGTTTCGTGTTCAAGGGCGTGACATAATGCGCTGACAACCGGTTTAGCGGCGTGTTGAATGGCTTTTTGTATCAGTGTTTGGTAGTGCTCTTCGTCAACTCTGGCGGCGAGTTCGGCGATCCCCTGAAGGCCCAGTGTTTGCCAGCTGTCGTCTTGTTTTGATAGGTCTGAAGACAAATAGGTCGCTACGTCGTTGAAGTAGTGGGACGGTGTTTTGTGTAGGTTTTTGCCTAGAATGGCGTGAAAACTCGCCATGCGCTCTTGATCGGGTTTGAAAACATAAGGGTTGTCTTCTAGGGCTTCGGATAAACCTGCTTCTTCGCCTTTGTGCAGTATTTTATCGACAATGCTTTTGATGAAATGATCTCGCGTACCAAGGTTCAGGCAGCCCGCTTCGTCCAGTGGCAATTTAAGAAACCAAATGACAGCAGCATTGGCACTGTCTTTTTTTGCGGTGTCTTTTGAGGTTAACAGGCAGGCCAACCAAGCATGCTGGCGAAATGGATAAGGGTAGGCCTGCTGTTTACGGTCGAATTGTATGGCTTGTTGTGGGGTCATTTTAGTGATGTTGCGACCTAGGTCGTAGTAGCTTACATCACAGCCGACCATGTCAAATAAGTCAGAAAGCGATTCTATTTTGTTCATGATAAGGTATGGGCTCGTTTTGCCGGTGAAGGCGCTGCTGGGCGCCCTAAGTTGTGTAAAGAAAGATGTGTTATCTTACCGTTTTTTAAAGGAGAAATCAGGTTGAAAGAAGCCTTTTCTGACCATCATCGGTTGGCGGATTTATTGATGGACTTACAAGTGGCGATGCAAGATTGCGGCATTTGGGAATGTGGTACACCCAGTCATGAAGCCTTACAGAGCACAGAGCCTTTTTGTATTGATACGATGCGGTTTGAGCAGTGGCTTCGTTTTGTAATGATCGAACGTTTCAAAACCCTGTTAGCCACGGGGAGTGATTTGCCAGTACGGTGTCATATTTCCCCCATGGCGGAAGAGGCGTTTAAACACCAGCCGTCGGCGAAAGTCGCGCAGCTTGTGCTGTGTTTAAATCGAATCGACCAGCATTTAAGTGGTGCATTGTGATGTTGAATAGGTTGTGTCATCCGCTGGTAAAGGATCTGGCTTGGCTGGTGGAGGGGCATTATATTGAACGTGATTTTGATCTTAAGCCTTATTGGCGTGAAGATGTGGACGCCCGTTTGTTGGCGCTGGATTTGGAGCCAGAGCCACTATTGAGCGCTTTTCAGGCGTGTAAATCGCATTTTTTAGGCAGTTATTTTGAGACCCTGTTTTCGTTTGCGATAGCGCATTTGTCGCATTTGACACTCTGCCTACAGCATTTTCAGATAGAGAGTGATGGAAAAACGTTGGGCGAAGTGGATATGCTGGTGGAAACACCTGATGGTCAGCTTCATCAATTTGAAATCGCGATTAAGTTCTATTTACAGCGACCAGATCTTTTTCCTCATGATTGGATTGGGCCAAACAAGAATGACAGTTTATTGAAGAAGGTTACGAGAGCCAGAGAGCACCAGTTAGGCATTCTTCGGACAAAAGAGGGTGAGGCGGCCATTGCCGAGCTTGCCAATGGGCGTGTGCCACAAGCCAGTTTATTGATCTTTGGTCGTTTATACCTTGCTTTGAATAATGCCGATGATGTGACGGCTTGGTTAGCACAAACAGAGCAGGGTGGGTGGATTCGTGTGTCTCAAATGGCCTTGCTAATGCCACATTTTTCGTGTTTTTCTATCTTACAAAAGCCACATTGGTTGGCGAATCCAAATATAACTGATAATTTCGCTTTCAATTCTCTACAATCTGCCTACAATCTTGTAAGCGAATTCCTACATGACAGTCGCCCTCAACATGTGTTTTTATGGCGAGCTGTGCGTAATGCTGACAATAATAGAAATGCAAATAGAAATGTATTTATCGTGCCGGACTCATGGTGAAACAGAATCCGATGTCAAAATGCACGTTAGTTGCTTTAAAACCAGTAGTATTAAAAAGTAGATGACCGATTTAGTAAAGTTACTGCAGGCTAAAATGCCATTAGCTGCGTGGATTATAGATGTAGAGCAATCAAGTGTACCGTGTTGTAACGAAGCGGCTGAAGCTTTATTGATAGGCTCTTTGAACGATATTAAATCGGGGCAGCGCGTCGTTAGAGACGAATTAAGAGAGCGTTTGTCTCTCCATTTGGCGTCTCTTGAAATAGGGGACAGCTTGCCTTTTAAATGGTCATTTACTTCCGAATACGGCGTTGACTATCTGGTCCGTGGTTCAGTTATCGCTTTGGACGCCGCTCGTAAAGGATTGTGTGTTGAAGCTCATCCCGTTTCCCCAGACGATGTTGTCTCTGTATCCCCAGACGATGTTACTGTTGTTTCTCCGGACGATTCCCTTATGGAACATCATGCGGGTTTATTAGCACAATTTAGAAGTCTGTCTTTTGCTATTTTTGACCAGCATGGCGCTTTTATAGAGGCCAGTGACTATTTTGTTGCTCATTTTGGGGGCATTCAGCATGTCCGTGATTTGTTTGCTGTGTCTGGTGCTGCCAATAGTTTTATTCGTCGTCTGGCTCATAAAGAAAGTTTATTCCAAGAGATTCGGCTTGCGACGACAAACGGAATACGCTGGCATAAGATAGAAGTTTCTTATCATCCCTTAACGAAAATGATTTATCTGCTGACTCATGATATCCAAGAAGAGCGAGATCACGAGGTGGCGCTATATCGCCTTAATAATTACGATGGTTTAACCAATTTACCCAATCGTAATCTGCTCTATCATCAGCTAGAAAGTGCGCTGATTAATGCCCGTAAACGTCATCGTCAATTTGGTCTTTTGTATCTGGATCTTGATGGCTTTAAGGTCATTAATGACAATTTTGGTCATCGTGTCGGCGATGAGTTGATTCAGCGCGTGGCGGAACGTATCAAAGACAGCATCCCTTCTGGGGCGTGCTTGTATCGTTTGGGCGGTGATGAATTTGTTGTGGTACTTGAGAACACACATTCCATTGTGGAATTAGAAAACATTGCCAACAGCATTATGCAAAATGCCAGCAACACTTATCCTGTCGCCAAGATGGAAATGATGATCACCGCGAGTATCGGTATTGCCAGTTACCCTCAGCATGCCGATAACGTGGATAATTTATTGAAAAATGCCGATGCCGCCATGTATCGTGCGAAATCGATGGGCCACAATATGTGTTTTGTCTATCAAAATAGCATGGCAGACAATATTGATGCCTATTTAACATTGGGCGGTGGGCTGCGCAAAGGTATAGAAGAAGAGCAGTTTATTCTTCATTATCAACCTAAAATGGCGCTGCCAGATGAAAAGGTGGTGGGGGCAGAAGCCTTGATTCGCTGGGTGCACCCTGAATTAGGCATGATCAGTCCTGATCAATTTATCCCTTTAGCCGAAGAGAGTGGTTTGATTTTGCCGTTGGGCGAGTGGGTAATACGTCGGGCTTGTCGTCAGTTACAGGAATGGCGCAAGGCGGGTTATCCTGATATCAAATTGTCGGTGAACTTATCCAGTCGGCAATTTATGCAGGCAGATTTAGTCGATATGGTGGAGCGAGTCCTCGAGGAAACGGGGGTAGATTCTAAGTATTTTGAACTGGAACTCACTGAAAGTATGTTGATGGTTGATGCTCAGCAATCGATAGAAAAGCTCCACAGTTTTCGTAAACTGGGTTTAACCTTATCGATTGATGATTTTGGCACAGGTTATTCTTCGCTGGCCTATTTGAAAAAATTCCCTATCCAAACGTTGAAAATAGATCGCTCTTTTATTCATGATTTGGGTTTGGACAGTGATAATGACGCCATTGTTAAAGCCACCATTGCGATGGCAAATAGCCTGAATCTCAAAGTGATTGCAGAAGGGGTTGAAAACCGTGCGCAGGTGGATGTGTTGAATAAATATCATTGCCAAGAAGTGCAGGGGTATTTGTTTTCTAAACCTTTAAACAGTGACGATTTTCTTGCCTTTCTAGAAAGCAGCAGAGTGGTTGTTTAGCAAGGGGACCCTAGAATAAACGGCTGAAATAAGAAAGCATTATGGCAGGGCGTTTTTTCGTGTTCTGCCTCTTGCTAATAGGTTATCCTTCTCTTTACCGCACAAATTAATCAACCATGGGTACATTGTGTCGACGCTTGAAAACCTTTCTTGTCCGATAGACTTAGCACCGCTACAACGACGTGAGCGTAGCTTGATTTGTCAACACGGACACACTTATGATCTGGCCAAAACGGGCTATGTGAACCTTCTTCCCGTACAAAATAAACGTTCTAAAGACCCCGGCGACAGTAAGGAAATGGTCGCAGCACGGCATGCTTTTTTAAAGCAGCAGCATTATTTTCCTATTGTTCAGGCTATTTTATCGACTTGGCCACAGGGGCATTTGCGTTCTGGCGTTCGTGTGCTTGATGCGGGCTGTGGCGAGGGCTATTACCTCAGCGAAATAGGGCGCATCTTAGCGGATCGGCATGTCGATATTGAGCGGATGGGGTTGGATATTTCCAAATGGGCGATCACCGCGGCGAGTAAAGCCGATAAAAATGTCAGTTGGTTAGTGGCGAGTAATGCCAGTTTGCCAATGCCAGAGCAGCGTTTTGATGCCGTGATATGTTTGTTTGGTTTTCCGGTTTTTACAGAATTCTCTCGGGTATTAAGTGACGACGGTGTTTTGTTACTGGTGGAATCCGGTGCCAATCACTTGATTGAGTTGCGCAAGATACTTTATCCGTCTATTCATGAGTATAAACCCACCTTTGCCGCAGGATTGGTTGACTTTGAGTTGCTATCAGAGCAGTCAGAAATCTTCTCTTTTGAGCTAAACTCTCAAGCACAAATACAGCAATTGTTGAGCATGACTCCTCATATTCACAAAGCCTCTTATGAAGGCCGTGAAGCGGTGGCTTTGCTTAATACGATTACACTTACAGCGGACATTAAGCTTCGTTGGTATCGAAAGAAAATAAGGGATGTGAATAATGTCTAGTCATTTAGATGAACTGTTCAATAAAAATAGAGAGTGGGCGGCTAAGGTTACGGCGGAGGACCCAGAGTTCTTTTCTACTTTATCGAAACAGCAAAAACCTGAATACCTTTGGATTGGCTGTGCAGACAGTCGGGTGCCTGCCAATCAGATTGTTGATCTTTTGCCTGGTGAAGTCTTTGTTCATCGTAATATCGCCAACGTTGTGGTGCATACCGACTTAAACTGTCTGTCTGTTATTCAGTTTGCTGTGGATGTGTTAAAAGTAAAACACATTATGGTGGTGGGTCACTATGGTTGCGGTGGCATTAAAGCGGCCATGGGAACAGAAGAACATGGCATGATAGATAACTGGTTGCGTCATATCAAAGATGTCTATCGGTTGCACCGTGAAGAGCTAGACGGCATAGAAAATGAGCATGCGCGTTTTGATCGTATGTGTGAGTTGAACGTGGTAGAGCAAGTGGCAAACGTATGCCAGAGCAGCATCGTCCAAAACGCGTGGAAGATCGGCCAAGAACTGCATGTTCATGGTTGGTGTTACAGCATAGAAGATGGGCATATTACGGATCTGAAAAGAACCGTGTCCAGTGCAGAGGAATCGCTACAGCAGTTGAATAATATGTAGTGGGATGCTGGTGGTCATAAACAAAAAACGAGCATCAGGCTCGTTTTTTGTTTTCTGCGTGTTGTTTTATAAATTATTGTTTTCTGCGATGGTTCGAGCGCAGCCCGCAATGGTCGAGCGTAGCCAGATATGACCGGGATCATGTTGTAATAATGGGCTCCACAGCATTTTTAATTCTACTGGTGGAATGTCAAACGGGGGCGGCAGTACAACAACACTTTGATTGCCCTTCATCAGGCGGGTGGCCAATGACGGTAACGTAGCAATCAGCCCCAACTGTTCCGTAGCACGCATGGCGACATTATAATTGCGTGTAAACAGGCGGATGTTGCGTTTAAAACCTAAGTCTGCCAAGGTGCCATCGACCCAACCCAGCTTTTGCACTTCTTCTGGCTGAATACCAACACCGACGCCAAAGCCTGTTTTACTGACCCATACATGAGGTGAAGCAAGGTAGGTTTCTAGGGAAAAGTTTTTGGCGATGTCGGAATTAGCGGGAACCAAACAAGAGAAATGGTCGACCCAGACAGACTTTTGATGGAAGGATTGTGGCAGGGTGTCGAAGCGATTGATCACCAAATCTACCTTGCCCTTTTCCACATCGTGAAAGCTGACATCGCTTGGGTTCATCACGTCCAATATGACACTGGGGGCTTCTTCTTGTAGTTTTTTCATCAGTGGTGGAATCAGAGTGGCTTCCGCGTAGTCGCTGGCCATGATGCGAAACACCCTAGAACTTGACTCTGCTTCAAAGCTTTGCCCCAGGTGTAATACTTCATCGACCGCTTGTAGGATGCTCTGTACGCGAGGCTGTAGTTGTATGGCGAGGGCGGTGGGCATCATGCCGTCGCTGGTTCTGACGAGAAGTGGGTCGTGGAATAGATCTCTTAAACGTCGTAGACCGTTGCTCATTGCGGGTTGCGTAATGCCCAGCTGATTGGCGGCGTGGGTGACATTTTGCTCCCGAAGTAAGGAGTCCAAATATCGAAGTAAGTTTAGATCTATTTTGTCTAACTGCATAAGGGAAAAGACTCATGTCCACTGACGTAGGGGCTGCATGATACTGTATTTTGTCCTTAAATAGAATGAGACCTTTGCTCCTGACATGGTGCAAGGGTCTCAGAGTGATTGCTATCGAGCGAGTAAGGGCGATTATCTTGCCTTGGTAAGCTGGTCTATGACCTCATAACACGCGCCCATAGTGTGGTAGTCGGTTTTTCCGGCTGGGCTCTTGCAGTCGTCATAGGATTGGTTGTCTCGGGTTAGAATTCGAAACCAAGCACCGTATTGATGATCAATCATGTGCGACCAGCTGTATTGCCACAGTTGCTGATATTTATCCCAGTAGTGTGTTTCTTTGGTTAGGATCGCGAGCATAGCGGCGGCGGCAAACGATTCCGCTTGAACCCAAAAGTATTTATCCCCATCACAAATGTTACCTTCGGGATCATAGCCATAACACAAGCCACCGTTGTCGTGGTCCCAAGATTTTTGCCATGCGCTATTAAAGAGTGTTTGCGCGGTAGGAATAAGCCAATCAAGCGGTGAACGCTGATGTATTAACAGTAGGAGTTTGGCCCATTCTGTTTGGTGGCCGGGTTGAAATCCCCACGGGCGGAATAAGTGTTTTGGGTTGTCTTTATTGTAATCCCAGTCCACTTGCCAATCCGTCGTATAGTGTTCCCAGATGTCGCCGCCTGCTAACGCAGCTTGGCGTTGGCAGATGTGTTTCGCGAGTAGGGTAGCGCGTTCTAAATAGCGGCTTTCTTGTGTTGCATCAAACGCTGCAAGAAGTGCTTCACAACTGTGCATGTTGGCATTTTGTCCACGGTATGGCGACACGTTCTGCCAATCGCTGGATATTTCATCTTTGTATAAACCGAATTGAGCATCCCAAAAATGTTCTTCCATGGTATTGAAGGTTTCCTCAATCCACGGCTTGGCTTCTGTTACGCCGGCTTTGTAAGCGGTCGCATAAGCCAGCATCACAAAAGCAAAACCGTAACAGTGGTTCGTTTCATCTAGGTTTTGGTCTTTGCTGAGCAGCCAAACGTAGCCGCCATTTTCACGACGATGGCGCCCACGCAAATATTCAAGCCCATGACGAGTGGCGTCTAAATAAGCCTGTTTGCCTTCAGCTTGATAGGCTTTGGCGTAGTTAAAGACAAAACGTGTACTGCTAACGAGATGACGGGTATCGGCATCGTAAATGTCACCATTGTCTTTGAAAAAATGAAAAAAACCACCCTTAGGATCAATACAGTTCGGGTGATAGAAACCCATAGTCGACTGGATGTGGTCTTGTAAAAAAGCAATTGAGCTAAACTCTGGAAAAGAAGGCATGACGTTGTCCTTTGCTTTGGCTGTATAATGCTAGCCTTTTTATTGTTGTTTAAGTTATTTATAAGAGCGATTGCTGACTTCTCATCTTAATGAGTTATGTGATTAAATCAATTAGATTTATTAAATGCCAGCGATGAGCTGAGAGAGTGTTCGTTTGCGAGCTCAAAATGAGAGTGGATTATATGAAATCGTCTGGTAGTACCTCAGAACAAAGCCGGGTCTATAATGAACGCATTATTTTGCATTTGGTGCGCCAGCATCCTGAGATATCTCGTGTGAGTATTGCTCAGAGAACGGGATTGAGCGCTCAAACTATCTCGGTTATCACCTCGTCTCTGTTAGAGCGCCAGTTATTGCAGATTGGTGGCAAGGTAAAAGGCCGTCGTGGTCAGCCTTCAGTGAAGTTAAGTATTAATGAAAAAGGCGCTTACGGGTTAGGCATTAATGTTGATCGTGACCATATCAGTGCGGCGCTGCTGGACTTTAGTGGTCGTTGTATTTTGTTGTTAGAGCGGATGGTGTCTTTTCCAACCGAAATGCTTGCGAAAAACATTGCTCAAGATCTGATTGAAGAAGTAAAGACGACCTTAGGGCCTGATTGGCAAAAGGTGCAGGGGATTGGGTTGGCAAGGCCGGATTATATGGACTCTTGGCTTGAAACCTTGGTGACCGATACAGACCAACGGGCCGATCTTGATAGGTTAAAAGAAGCATTGGCTTACTGGCAGTCGGATGCGTTTGAATCTTGGTTGGCGCAATGGACGGGATTGGCATGTTTTTGTGAAAACGATGCGGTGGCTGCGGCTACCAGCGAATTGTTACTGGCGTCGGTGATCCCGCAACGACACTTTTTTTATCTGTTTGTCAGTACGGCTTGTGGTGGCAGCTTTGTCGCCAATAGCGAATGCTATTTTGGTGCAAATGGGAAAGCTGGTAGCTTTGGCTTAATTCCTTCCGCCACGGGAAAGCATGGCAAGTGGATTCTTGAAGCCTTATCGTTGTCTTCCTTGCGGCGTTTTTTTATGGAAAAACAAGCCGTCTGGCCAGCTACGCCAGTGGCCTGGCAAGACGCGCAATACTCTCGTCTTATTGACCAATGGGCAGAAGAGGTTGCGTTTGAAGTGACTCCGGCTTTGGTCTCTGTTATTGCCTTGTATGATCCAGAAGCGATTCTGATTGGTGGGCGTCTCCCAGCGCCAGTGCTTGTGGCTTTAATCGCTTGTATTGAACAGTCTCTGATGTCCCAGAGTATGCTGCCGTTGCCGTCCATTCGTGTTGCGCAAACAGGTCATACGGCAGGCGTTTTAGGGGCCGCGGTGTTGCCACTGTATGAAACGTTTGCCCCTCAACAAAATTTGCTGCTTTTAAGTTCAAAAGAAAAGTAGTTCAAAAGAAAAGTAGTCAAAGGAAAAATAATGCTTCGCTTTGCTGTAAGAGAAAGACCATGAGATTAGAAAGACCATGAGATTAGAAAGACCATGAGATTAGAAATTCAGTGCGAAGACAGAATCGGCATGGTGCGTGAAGCCCTTGATCTGTTTATTCCTCATCAAATTGACATGCGCTTGGTCGAAGTCGATACCAAGCGCCGCTGTATTTATTGTGGTTTTTCCGATATCCCTTTCGCAAAGTTACAGCGGTTATTGGCGGATATTCGTCGTTTAGACAGCGTAGAAGACGTTAAAACCGTTATGTTTACACCCTCTGAAAGAGAGCACAACGCGCTTTATACCTTGCTTGAGGCCTTGCCAGATGGCGTGATATCGGTTGATTTAAAAGGCCATATCACCATGGCGACAGAGTTGGCGGCGGAAGATCTTCAGGTGCCTATTGCGCAGTTGCTGCATAAACCGCTGCAGCATTTTATAAAAGGTATGTATTTTTCTAAAGAGACTTGGGCGAATCCGAAAGAAGGCACAAGCAAGCGAATACGCATTCGCAATAAAACCCTGTTGCTTGAAATGAAGCCGATTTTTGTCAGTGATGACGATGGTATGGCCAACCCTGCAGGAACGGTGATTTACGTAAAATCGAAAGCACGTTTAGACCGTCAAGCGGACAGTTTAAAACAAGCGCCTGATGCTGAAAATCGCCTAGAAACCTATTTTTTGCCAGTGGTGACAAAAAGTGAAGCCATGCGACGAACGCTTCAACAAGCAAAGGCTTTTGCTGATGTGCCACAGCCTTTGTTGGTGCAAGGGGAAATGGGAACAGGCAAGCACGATTTGATCAATGCTTTGTTTCAGTATTGGCATAAAGGCCAAGCCGATACTGAGGCGCAGTTGGTTATTTGTCCTGCTAGAGACATGACAAGGGATCACCTTCCGACGTTGGAAAAAAGCTCGGGGTGGTTTGTTATCGAGGACGTTGAGTGTTTGAGTGATGAGGTTCAAATAGCGTTAGGGAATTGGCTTGCACGTCAACCGAGTGAGAGCACGAGCTTTGGCGCTCGTATGCGGGTTGTGTGTCTGAGCTCTTTGACACCAGTTCAGTTAGCCGATGGTACTAGAATACAGAAATCGCTGTATTTTTCTTTGGCAACGCTGGTGTTGTCTGTGCCTTCTTTACGAGAGCGTAAGGAAGATCTGGAAGGCTTGGTACAACACATTGTCGCGGCCTTATCGGAACGTTATCGCCAGCCCGTGCCCACTATTTCAAAAAGTGCTTTTGTTAAGTTGGCACTTTATGCATGGCCTGGAAATTTAAAAGAGTTACAAAATACGTGTTTGCAGACATTTTTGACCGTCAAGGACAGGGAATGGCAAGCGGATGATATCTGTCTGCCGGAATGTCATGGCTTGATCAATCGCACATTGATTGCTGATTCATTGGAAGTCACGGTAAAACAATGGGAAGCGGATTTGCTCAAACAACTCTATCCTCGCTTTCCAAGCACAAGAAGATTAGCGAAAGCCGTTGGAATGAGCCACAGTGCGATAGCGAACAAATTAAAGGAATACGGTATTAGCACATAGAAAAGCCAGACTGGTTTTACCCAGGCTGGCTTGAGGAGTGCTCGGTTAGTATGGAGAATAAAAAACTTAGTATGGACGTCTGTGGCGCGGTACTGGACGACGTTGTTCTTCACGCTCGATTTTAATCGGTTGCAGCTTTGTTTTCGGCTGTGTTGTCTGTTTCTGGATATTGGCGACCAAGAAAGCAATTGCTGCGCAGGCAACGATGAATAACAAAAATTCAAACATGGCATTTCTCCAAACTAATTATTCTTTTAACAATCATGGTTCAAAATGATCGTTGGGTAAAGGCATTTATGTTGTCTTTTGGTAACTTTAAACAACAGATATGCTACAAGTCATACCTTTTTCTTAAATAACGTGCAACACCGTCTTCGTCATGATGACCGATAACATCCGTGGCCGCATCTTTGATATGAAGCAAGGCGTTCTCGGTAGCAAAAGCCTCATCAGAGACTGAAAACATCGAGAGATCATTGTCTCCATCCCCAAAGACTAGCATTGTTTGGGCACCGATTTCTGCCTTTAGTTCCATTAATGCCGAACCTTTACACACATTGCTGTGATGGATATCTAACCAGAATGCCTCTGGATTATAGATGCCACCGCCAGAATACGCCGTTAAATGGCTGTGTTTTTGGGTATCTTGCACAATGTTTTCAATAAACTCTGGTCGTCCCATGGCGCTGATATTGGTGATTTTTGCGTTGTGTGAGAGTTCAGCCAAAGGATGGAGGCTCATGTTTTTGTGATTCCCTAACTCATTAGCAATGTGATCACTCAGATGGCCGCTCAGGGGGGAGTGGTAAACACGATGGGATCCATCGTCTTCTAGACAAAAAACAAAGGGCGTAACTTGGTTTTCTTCAAAAGAGCTCAGCAGTTCTGAAATATGACTTTGAGACAGCAGGTGACGATGACGATAAAGGTTTTGTTGAGGGTCCCACCATTCGACACCGTTTTTAAAAATTTGCCAGTTAGGAAAGTCATGTCCTTGGATACATGGCAGCGCGGCAAAACGAGTTCGGCCCGTCGCTATCGTGTAGAAAACCCCTGCCGATTTTAAACGCTCAAGCGTCTCAAGTGTGTATTCAGAAAGGCGCTGATGCCGATTTAATAGGGTGCCGTCTAGATCAAATGCCACTAATTCCATAATCACCTCATACTCTAGGACACCGACTATCGCACTGATTCAGCGAGGTATTCAAGTGTCTTTTTCGTTTTTGCCGTGGTTTTCCTTCATGTTTTTTAGCCGCTTACTGAGCGCTGGTTGTGAAATGCCTAGCATTCTTGCTGCGAGTGATTGATTACTGCTGGCTCTTTTCATGGCTTCCTCAACCAATAAGTCCGCCATATTACTCAGTGTCGGTAATGGGCTATGAGGGGGAAAGAGAAGAGTGTTTTCCGTGAGGTCGACGGCTTTTTCTCGGTTGAATAAGGGTTCAAAAGGCGCGCAGTTTAGTTCATCCGTTGTGCTTTGGCTTACGGCATCGTAAATCAGGGCTTTTAACTCTCGAGTATTGCCTGGAAAAGAGTACTGAGACAAGTTAACTGATAGGCTTTTTGGCACCGTTAAGCTTGGCTTGTTCATTTCTTTGCAAGCTAATGTCATAAAGTGATCAATCAATAAAGGAAGGTCAGCCAACCGTTCTCGTAGCGGTGGAATTGTCACCATATGGGTTTTTAAGCGAAAAAATAAATCTTTACGAAATTTTCCTTCCGCTTGTAGTTGCGATAATTGTTGATGCGTGGCAACGACGATTCTGGCTTCCATTCTTTTAGGCTTGTCACTTCCAATAGGGTAGTATTCACCTTCTTGCAAAAGGCGTAACAGCTTCACTTGAGAGGCCAGACTGAGATCACCAATTTCGTCCAGAAATAATGTGCCTCCAGCCGCTTTTTCTACTAGGCCTAGCCGTGTTTTGTCGGCGCCTGTAAAGGCACCACGAGCGTGTCCAAATAGGGTGTCTGCGAAAACATTGTCATCGACCCCTGCCACGTTGACGCTTACCAGTGGACCAGGACAACGGCTTAGGTCATGAATGACGTTGGCAATGAGCTCTTTGCCCACACCACTTTCACCAGAAATTAAAACCGGTTGGCGCGTTTTAGCGATTGATTCGATGTAACGAAAAGCAGACCACATGGTTTGATCTGAGGTAATAATGTTGGCAAAGGCATCCGGCTTTTCCAATTCGTTCGATAAGATTTGTGCTCGCAGTGCTTGGTTTTCTATAGTGAGCTCTTGGGTGCGAATGGCGCGTTTTAAACCGTCTAGGATTTGGTTTTGGTCTGACGTTTTCACAAAATAGTCAAAGGCGCCCTGTTTGACGCACTCGACAGCGGTATTCACTTGATTGACGCCGCTGATAATGATGACACACACATTGGGGTATTCTTCTTTTAGCCAGGCCAACACTTTTTGGCCCGACACTTTGGGCATGGTGAGGTCGAGCAAAACGAGCCCGATGTCTTCTGTTTCCATGAGTGAAGGAATCTGGCTTGGATCGGAGCAGGTTATTAAATGGTTAAAGCCATGTATTTCTAGGGTTAATGACATGCTTCTAAGAAAGGCGATTTCATCATCAACCAATAAAATCTTAAACTGAGGGTAGAGATTATGTTTCATGAAAGGCTCTTATTTTTTTTAGGTAATTCAAAAATATCAGTGTTGCTGAAGGTGCCTTCCATTGCTGTATTTGGCTGATAAACGGGGAAAGAAACGGTCACACAAGTCCCTTTACCTACTTCCGAATCAAAGGCTAATTTCCCTTGATGCGTGTTAATAATCGCGGCAGAAACAGACAGCCCTAATCCGGTTCCACCTTGTTCTCTCTTGGTGGTAAAGAAGGGGTCGGTTAAGCGGATAAGATTGGCAGGATCAATGCCTTTGCCTTTATCTTCGATGACAATAAGTACTTCTTTCTCATCCAAACTTAACGTCGTTGTGACGCGAATACTACTTTGACGTTGTTCTATGGCGTCACAAGCATTAATAATGAGGTTAATCATGACTTGTTCGACTCGTTGAGCGCTGCCGATAATAATAGGGTTGCGCTTATCGACATAAAATTCAAAGTCATCGGTGGCGTTTCGAATGCTGGTGTCTACCAACCGAATGGCCGTGGACACCACGTCGTTTATGTTAACTTCTTGAGTGATTTCATTCGGCTCTTCGCGGGCAAAATCTTTTAAGTCGTTTACTATGTTACGAATTCGCAATGTACTTTGATCCATTTCGTCCAGTAGATACGGTAACTCCTGACGTAAACGATCGAATTTGAGGCCTGCCAGTGAGAAATCAGGGTCATTTTGGGCGTGTTTTGCTAAGTAGGGTAGCGCATCTGTCCAAGCGGCTTTTAGGATGGGAAGGTTGAGCATCAATAAGCCCGTCGGATTGTTTATTTCGTGAGCCACCCCTGATACAAGTATGCCTAAAGAGGCCATTTTATCGGCTTGAATAAGTTGTTCTTGCTGTGATTTTAGCTGATTAGAACGTTTTTCTACTTCCTTGCGCAGCATCGCGTTCCAGATAACGATGACACTGATTGCCAGCAATAAGGCGATAATGATGGACGCCGCGTACAGGCCTAATTTTTTCCATGGAAAAGGCGCTGGCTCTAAGGCCCCAAACCATTTTTCGTAAATTTGTTGTTGCTTACCGGTATTTTTGAGGATAGCTAGGCCTTCGTTAAACAGAGCGATAATGTCTTCGTTTTTGGGCAATGCGCCATAACTTAAGCGTTGGCCCGATATTGGGCTGGCGATGGCATGGATATTATTGAGCTGCATTTCTTTGCTTAGATAAAGACTAGGAGAGTTTGCCGTTAATGCGTAGTCGTGTTTTCCTGATGCCAATAAACGCAGTGCTTCAGCGTGAGTTTGAACGGGGATGATGATGGCTTGAATGTTATTATCAATTAGGTATTCGTGCATGATGCTGGCGTTTTGGATCATCACTTCTTTATTTTTGAGTTGCGTGACATCGTTGATAACGGGGGAATCTTTGCGAGCAAATATTGAGTAATTTACGATCGAATGTGCGGAGGAAAAACGAATGCTCCGAGCCCGTTCATCGGAATAAGCAATGCCTTGAAGGACATCTAAACGACCAGAATGCAGGTCTTCAAATATGGTTTGCCAATCGGCCATTTCTATTTCCACATGAACCCCCATCACTTCTGCAATGGCTTTTGTCAGTTCAACTGTGTAGCCCGTGGGCTCACCGTCCACTCCCACAAATTCATAAGGTGGAAAATTATAGTCTGCCCCTACGGAAATCACTCTTTTTCCAGCCACTATAGTCGAATGGCTGTCTCTTGCTGACAGCGGAGTGGATAAGGATGCCAAGCCTAAAAATAAACACAGTAAAGAGGCCAAAGTACGTATTGTTAATGAGCTTAGCATGGGTGAAATGTCTTTTTTATTAATGTTATTGAAGCGAATACTAACGGTATGGACTGAATAAAAAAAGCATGGAAAAGGAAATAGGAATGAGTAATGAGCTTTAATTTTTTTTGCAATATAACAAAAGTTATAGTCATAGCTTTTGTTATTAAGTGTATTGAATGTGCTTGTTTTGGGCGTTTTAGCTGACAATTTCTTTGCAAAGCTTTTTTTCTATAACTTAAGTTATATTTAACTGTCGCTGTAAATGTGTGTTTTTATCTGGTTATTTATTTAAAAATCAATGGCTTAGGTTGTTTTTGTGGGGTTGGCACTTAACTTGCCATAGGGCACGGGTCACATGACATTATTTTAAATACCGGAATGCTTGAGGATTCTATGATAATTAAAAAAACACTATTTAAAGCTTTGTTTGTACCTGCGATAGCGGGCGCTTCTATGTTGTCTATGGCCGACACACAGTTTGTTTCGATTGGCACAGGTGGTGTAACAGGAGTCTATTACCCAGCTGGCGGTTCCATTTGCCGTATGTTGAACAAAGATCGTAACGAGCATGGCATTCGTTGTTCTGCCGAATCGACGGGTGGTTCGGGTTACAACATTAACAGCATCCGCGCTGGTGAATTGGAGTTTGGTGTTGCTCAGTCTGATGTTCAAACGGCCGCGTTAGAAGGCACTGGGCAGTTTGAGGGGAATCCTTTTCCTGAGCTGCGTTCGGTATTCTCTTTGCATCCAGAACCGATTCATCTAATGGCTCGTGCGGATTCCGGTATTAAGACATTCGATGACCTTGCTGGCAAGCGCGTTAATATCGGTAACCCTGGTTCAGGTAACCGCTCTATGATGGAACTGTTAATGGCAGAAAAAGGCTGGACGACAGCGGATTTTTCCATTGCCGCCGAGTTAAAAGCGTCTGAGCAAGCGCAAGGTATTTGCGATGATAAGTTTGATGTGACCATTTATGTCTCTGGTCTGCCAAATGGCGTTGCCCAAGAAGCAGCCACGACTTGTGATATCAAATTAATTCCAATGAACGGGCCTGCTTCTCTTGCCGTTATGCAAAAAAATAGCGCTTTCTCACAAGCGATTATTCCAGCAGGAATGTACACAGGAAACGACCAAGATATTGCGACATTCGGACCCAAAGCGACCATAGTGACGTCCGCTAACGTTTCTGATGAAGTGGTTTATCAACTGACGAAATCTGTTTTTGAAAACTTAGATTCTTTTAAGCGTTTACACCCCGCCTTCGATCGCCTTGAGCCACTTGAAATGGTTCACACTTCCCTTGTTGCGCCATTGCACCCAGGTGCTGTGCGTTACTACCGAGAAAAAGGTTATATCAAGTAAATATTCTGTTGCATGACGTTTCATGCGGTTTGAATGAAGCACCTGTCTTGCGATGGGTGCTTTTTGAGTTTTGCAATAGGCTGCCACTGTAAAGTGGTGGGTTAGGAGTCGGTATGTCGATCAACACAAGCACCACAGTTTCCCCCGATAAGTTAGACGAACTTGTCGCAGAAGCCGATGTCGGTAAGCGTAGTCCAACGGGTAAGATCTCTATTGGTCTACTTTTTTTGGTACCACTTTTGTGGTCCTTGTTTCAATTATGGACAGGTTCTCCGTTGCCTTCACAATTTGGCATCGGTTTTTTAAACGATACACAGTCCCGTGCTGTTCATTTGGCTTTTGCTGTGTTTTTGGCTTTTTTAGCCTTTCCTGCCTTTAGCAAAAGTCCTACAGGTTATATTCCTTGGGTAGATTATGGTTTGGCTATTTTGGCTGCGGCTTGTGCTTCCTATTTGTTTTTGTTTAATGATCAGCTAGCGACACGTCCTGGTTTGCCAACGACGATGGACCTTGTGGTTTCAGCGATTGGCTTGGCGTTAACTCTAGAGGCGGCAAGACGTTCTCTTGGTCCTGCCTTGATGCTGATTGCCTTATTTTTCTTGGTGTATGTCTTTTTTGGTGACAGCGCCATTTTGCCTGAGATATTGCGCTGGAAAGGCGCTTCTTTTGAAAAAGCCATGAATCATATGTGGCTTACGACCGAAGGGGTATTCGGCATTGCTTTGGGCGTGTCTTCTGGCTTTGTTTTCCTGTTTGTTTTGTTCGGCGCCTTGTTAAACCAAGCGGGCGCGGGCAATTATTTTATTAAAGTGGCGTTTGCTTTATTGGGTCACATGCGTGGAGGTCCAGCAAAAGCCGCGGTGCTTTCTTCTGCCATGACCGGTTTGATTTCGGGGTCTTCTATTGCCAATGTGGTGACAACAGGCACCTTTACTATTCCGCTAATGAAAAAAGTGGGCTTTAGTGCCGAAAAAGCGGGTGCGGTGGAAGTGTCGTCCTCGGTGAATGGTGTGATTATGCCACCTGTGATGGGAGCCGTGGCGTTTTTGATGGTGGAGTACGTTGGTATTTCATACATTGAGGTGGTCAAGCATGCATTTTTACCCGCCACCATTTCGTATATCGCACTGCTTTACATTGTGCATTTAGAGGCGTTGAAAGCAGACATGCAAGGTTTGCCTCGTTCTACGCCAGCGCGAACTTGGACTGCGCAGTTGATTCGCACAGGGATTCTTGTCACCAGTATGTTGATACTCGCGGGTCTTTTGTATTACATCGTGGTGGCGGTAAAGTGGTTACTCGGTGACTATGCCAATGTGGGATTATTGGCGTTGGTGGTGCTGGGGTATTTTGGCTTATTGTATGTGTCTTCAAAGTCTGATGATTTGGAGATAGAGGCGAGTGATGAGGCGATTATTAAGTTGCCTATTTTCTCTGAAGTATATAAAGCCGGTTTGTATTATCTTGTACCGCTTCTTGTTTTGGTGTGGTTTTTAATGGTTGAGCGCAAGTCGCCAGGTTTGTCGGCCTTTTGGGCTTGTATGTTGATGGCGTTTATTTTGCTGACACAGAAGCCTTTGAAAGCCTGGTTTCGCCAACAAAACCACATTGCACAGCAAGCAAAATCCGGTGTCATTGACTTAATTGATGGCTTAAATACGGGTGCTCGTAACATGATCGGCATTGGGGTGGCGACGGCAACAGCGGGGATCATCGTTGGTACTGTTACCTTGACGGGCATTGGTCAGGTGATGGCTGAGTTTGTTGAATTGGTGTCTGGTGGTGTGCTGATCATTATGCTGCTTATGGTGGCGCTTATTTCTTTAGTGCTTGGCATGGGCTTACCAACGACGGCGAACTACATTGTTGTCTCTTCTCTTATGGCAAGCGTCGTGGTGGAACTGGGTGCACAGTCCGGCTTGATTGTTCCTTTGATCGCCATCCATATGTTTGTGTTTTATTTTGGCATTATGGCCGATGTCACTCCGCCTGTTGGCTTGGCTTCTTTTGCCGCCGCGGCTGTGTCGGGTGGTGATCCCATTAAAACGGGTTTTACCGCATTTTTTTACTCGATGCGCACCGCTTTGTTGCCGTTCTTATTTATCTTTAATACCGATTTGCTCTTGATTGATGTGACCTTTATCGAAGGGGTTGTGGTCTTTGTTGTCTCCTTGGCGGCCATGTTGATTTTTGCGGCCGCTACGCAAGGCTACTTTATAGCCCGCAGCAAATGGTATGAAAGTGCCGCATTGTTGCTTATTGCGTTTACGCTCTTCCGTCCAGGTTTTTGGCTGGATATGGTCGATGCTCCCTATCAAGAGCGTCCAACCCAAGAAATGTACCGCTACATTGATCAGCATCCTAATTTAGACACGCTAAGAATGTCGGTGGAAGGTGAGAATTTAGATGGTCGCTGGATCTCGAAAACGGTAAATATGCCGCTATTAGGTCAAGGCGATGCGGTTGACCGATTGCTCAAAGGTGCTGGTATTGAATTGCGTGAAGAAGAGGGTAAGTATCTGATTGACAATTTATCGTTTGGTAGTTATGCAGAGCAGCAGAAGTTGGATTTTGACTGGGAAATTACGCAATTTGAAGTGGCGGCAGACAGACCAGCAAAAGAATGGTTCTTCATCCCTGCCTTTTTGTTAGCCGTGCTTGTGGTTTGGCGTCAGCGTAAACGTAAAGCGGGTTTAAAGTAATAATCCCCTTATTCATTGTTCACGACTTTGCTGGATAAGTCGTTTTGGCCGGTTGCGAGGATGCTTCCGGCCATTTTGTTTATGCGCTTTTTTTCACTAAAGCCGAGGTCTCTAAGTGTATTCCAGACCAGCCATTCTCAATAAATTGGCGAATGTTTTGATGGTCCGTTCCCGTTGGATTGTCTAAGACGTCTACTCGGTAGAAGTCGCCAAATAAATGCAAGGTTTCAGTTTCATTAAGTTGATGAATGGAAGCAAATGAAAAAACCTTACAGGAGCCATTGTTTTCATTGATGCCATTTTTTTGTTTGCCGTTGCTAAATGCCATTGGCGTAAAATCGTACTCTTGCTCAATCACTTCAATGACTTCTTTGAACTTAACCTGTTCAGGTGTGGTTTTGATTTTTTCAATGAGTGTTTGTGTGCTTAGCATGGTTACTCCGTTTAGTGAGTCGGTTTTATGGTATAGGAATCGGTACTAACGCTCGGTTAGCGTTATCTTGTTGGTGTATTTTACGGTGGCTTTGAAGCAGACAAAAGCAATAATGCCGCAAGTGGCAATGGTGCCAAGCATGGGGATGAAAGTGCCGTTGTGAAGAATACTGACAACCGCGCCACCGAGTGCCCCCATCGCAAATCGTGATGTGCCTGCAAGAGCGGTCACACTGCCATTGTGATTGCCTGCATGTTTCAACGCCCCAGCCATAAAGCCACTGCCTAAAATGCCCATCGGTCCCATGAATAACATGCTTGAGATTATGATTAACCAAAGTGGTGGATGGTTAAAAAAGCTAAGGGCAATCATGAGTATTGAAGCGATTAGCGGAATATAGATGGCGTATTTTGATAAGACTTCGGTGCCCAATTTTTCTACATAACGACTGTTAATAGTAGACGCGAGCATCATGGAAATGACATTCAGGCCTACGAGAAAACCAAAATGGGCTGGGTCAACATGGTAAATTTCAATATAGACAAACGAACAGCCTGTAATAAAGCTCATCATGCCAGCAAAATAAAAAGCAGAGGCAAGGATATAACCCATAACCGAACGGTTTTTAAGTAAGGTGATGTAATTTCGAATGGCGTTTAAAAAAGAAAAGGGCAAGCGTTTTTCAATGGGTAATGTTTCTGGAATTGTACGTAAAAAGAGCACAACGGCAACGATAGCTAACACACCTAAGAGGACAAAAATATAGTGCCAACTTAAAATCGTCAAGATAGCACCACCCAGGATTGGTGCCGCCAAAGGCGCCAATGCCATCACTAGCATAATCATTGACATGGCCTTGGCGAACTGATTAATGGACAAACCATCTTTCACTAAAGCCGGAACACAAACCGCAACCGCTGCACCACCAAAGGCCTGAATGGCTCGTCCAACCAACAGCATTTCATAGCTTTGCGCCAGTGCGCATAAAAAGCTGCCGATGGCAAAAATCGCTAATCCACCCACTACAACTTTACGACGTCCGATTGCATCAGAAATAGGGCCAAATAGAATCTGCATAAACGCAAACACCAGCAAGTAGATACTGAGCGTCATCTGAACGAGACCGATCTCCGTGTTTAAGCTTTTGGAAATAGTCGGGATACTGGGTAGATACGCATCAATTGCTAGGGGAGTTAGCCCAGACAAAAGACCAAGAACAAGAATAATCGGGAAGGTGAGTTTCATAGGGTGACTCAATGAATAGGTTGGTCGCTAATCGACATAGGGCATAGCCAATGACAGAACGGGCTAAATTATAATCGGTTTAGACGCAATGAAGCAGACTAATTGTGCAGATAATAAGTAAAGCTGGGTGATCATAAGGGAAGAGGGATTATCTGATAGGTTTGGCCAAATAAAAAAAGAGACAATCCAATGACTGAATTGCCTCCAAATACCCTATCTAATAACATCTATTGCGGTATCTTGTTACACACGATTATTTCATGACGCTGCGGTTTTGTTTCTTTTGCCTAGTAATTTGCTAATCAGTGGCATTACTAACAATATGATTGCAATGATCATGATGGTTAAGGTAAGCGGGCGTTCCCAAAGGAAAGACAAGCTGCCATCAGACAATACCATAGAGCGGCTAAGGTTCTGTTCCATAATGTCACCAAGAATATACCCCAACAGCATAGGTGCCATCGGGAAATCCAGCATTTTAAGGAACAGCGCAATAACGGTAATGAAGACCATCATTTGTATGTCAAAGGTATTAAAGCTGACCAAATACACACCCGTGACCGAGAAGAACAAAATCAACGGAATCAAGATTTGACGAGGAATGGCCAGTAAGCGTGATATATAAGGAATCAAGGGTAGATTCAGAATCAACAGCACTAAGTTACCAAAGTACATTGAAATAATGACCGACCAAAAGACATCCGGATTGTCGACAAACAAGCGTGGACCAGGTTGCACACCCGCAGCAATTAAGGCACCAAGCATGATGGCGGTCGTGCCGGATCCTGGGATGCCTAATGTTAGTAGTGGTACAAATGAACCAGTAGAGGCCGCATTGTTTGCCGTTTCAGGTGCCGCAAGACCGCGCAAAGCCCCTTTACCAAATTTAAGCTTTTCTTTTGCCGAGGCAAAGTTACGTTCCATGCCGTAGGCCAAGAAAGACGCAATGGTGGCACCGGCACCAGGCAGCACACCAATGATAAAACCAAACACAGATGAACGAGCAACTGTAGGCGCTACTTCTTTCATCTCTTCTTTGCTTAGCTTCATGCTGCCAAGCGCGGCCATGTTGATTTCAGGGTCTTTTTCAAGATGCTGTCCCTTCATAACGGACATAATCACTTCGGTTAAAGCAAACGTTGCCATCGCCAGCAATAAGAAGCTTACACCATCCAATAAATCAAGATTCCCAAAGGTAAAGCGTGGGACACCAGTCATGACGTCGGTACCCATAGTGGCGATCATCAGACCAAAAACCGTCATTATCATGGCTTTGATCACTTGGCCTTTACCAGAGAACGCCGCGACGGCTGTGAGACCCAGTACCATTAAGGCAAAGTAGTCGCCTGATTGGAAACTTAAGGAAACGGTGGCCAGTGCAGGGGCTGCAAACAACAGTATAATGGCACCTACTGTACCGCCAGTGAATGAGCAATAAGCCGCTAATGCCAGCGCTTTACCCGCCTGACCACGTTGCGCTATAGGATAGCCATCAAACGAGGTAACAACGGTACTGGAACAGCCCGGGGCATTAATCAAAATAGACGAAGTCGAGCCACCAAATACCGCGCCATAATACACACCAGCCATTAAAATAATGCCTGAAGAAGGATCTAAGCCGTACGTGATAGGGATCATTAAGGCCACGGCCGATATTGGCCCAAGGCCGGGCAACATACCAATGAAGGTACCTGCAAAACAACCGACCACTACCATCATAATGTTGAATGGCATGATCGCGGTGCTAAGACCTACAAATATTCCGTCTAACATGACCTTAACCTCCAAACAGCATGGTTATTAAGCGCCCAGGAGCAAGATAAATATCCAGCAGTTGGGACAGGGAGAACCAAATAAAGAGACCAAAAGGCACGGAAGCGATTAGCAAGGTTTTCCACCGACGCTCTCCCAAGACCCAATAGCCACCGACAAGAAACAAAATGGTAGACAGTAAAAAACCGATCCATTCCAACGCCACGCCGAACAATATGACCAGTACCAACAGCTTAATTACGATCGCAAAGTCGTACCCCTGCAAAGAAAGGCGCTCACCGCCATTTTTACTGGCGTTGAGAATCAGAGCGATGGACAGGATACCGCCCATGAAAGCCAGAACAGTTGGTAGGGTTTGTGCGTTAAAGGGCTCGTATTCATCACCTGGCAACATAGGAATATCGCCTGTGTAGTAGCCATAAGCAGCGGAAAGGCACAGGAACGCCAAACCGCCAATATGATCTTTCGTAATCACCATAGGGTTCACCTTTGACGGTACAAATGCCGTCCATCTCATAATAAAAAGGTAGGATAAGAGAGAGCTCCAAGGGCATTTAGCCGTTGAAGCTCTGAGAAATTTCAGATAACCGTATGGTTATTTTAAGAAGCCAAGTTCACGCATTAGATCACCAATTACGGTTTCTTGATTTTCTAAGAAAGCCACAAAATCTGCGCGAGGTTTGAAGACTTCTGTCCAGCCATTGCGGTCACGAACGACTTTCCATTCATCTGTCTCGTACATTTTTGACAACAGGTTAGCGTATTCATCGGCTTGTTCATCGGACAGTGTTGGAGCCCCAAAGAAACCGCGCCAGTTTAAAAAGCTTGCGTCATAGCCAAGTTCTTTTAAAGTAGGTACATCTGGCGCTGTGGCAGAGCGCTCATCGCCTGTGATAGCTAAGATACGGACTTCACCTGCATTGGCTAAGACAACCGCTTCGCTAAAACCGGTTGATAATAGGTGCGCCTCGCCAGATAGAATCCCTGCCATAGCCGTACCACCTGCATCATAGGCCACGTATTTTAAACGGCGCGCATCACCGCCAGCCGCTTTAAACGCCATAGCGGCTACCAAGTGGTCCATGCTACCGCGTGCGGAGCCACCGGCAACGGCGACAGAGCGAGGATCGTTTTTAAAATCGTTTACCACATCTTGAAAGGTCATGTACTTTGAGCTAGTAGGTACCACAAAAGCGCCATAGTCACCGACTACTGCCGCGATGGGTTTAAGATCACGGAAAGATTGTGGGAATACCTTGGATAAAGAACTGATCACGATGGGGGTTGAGTTCACCATTAAGGTGCCATGGCTTTGATCGGCTTTTTCAATGAGGTTGGCAATGGCTTTACCACCACCGCCACCAGACAAATTTTCGAAAGATGCTCTTTCAATTAAGCCTGATTTAGTGAGTGCTTCGCCTACGCCACGAGCGGTGCCGTCCCAGCCACCGCCTGCACCGCCAGGTACTAGGAAGTGAATTTGGTCGTTGGCAGCCTGTGCCATACCCGCAGTCAGTGTTGACGCGAAAGCAGCCGCTAATAAAGTCGAACGTTGACGAGAAAGAAATCGAGATAACATATTAGTATCCTCAGTTGTTTTTATATTTTTAGTGATTTCTTTACTATATTCGGACATTTTGTTTTTAAAAATATATTGCACTTAAAGGCTATATCCTCCTTTAAAATCATTTTGTGCATTTTGTTCACAGGCAGTTTGATTCGTTCTCCGATACCATAGAATAAAAAAAGAGCCTTAACTGATATGACCAACCCCTTACGTAACCTCAAACTCAAGACTCGAATGACCTTAGTTTTAGGTCTGATGGCCCTATTGCAAACAGGCTTCTTAGGCCTTTTTGCTCTTAATCACCTTAATGAGTCCCTTGAAGAGCAGGTCGCTGAACGCGCACTGCAAGTCGCAAAAACCATTGCTGTGATGCCGGAAATCATTGCCGCCGTAAAAAAGTCGGACACCCCCTTTTTACAACCTTTAAGTCTGCAATTGGCCGAGACGACCCATGCGCGTTTTGTTGTTATCGGCGATAAAAATGGCTTACGTCTGTCTCATCCTACTCCCGAACGAATTGGCAAACCGATGAATGATGACGATGAAGATGGTATGGGAGGGGAGTACAACAACCCCGCTTTGCTGGATGGTCGAGCTTATGTACAAAAAGCCACGGGGAGCTTGGGCGTTTCCATTAGAGGAAAGACGCCTATTATCGATCCGTCTGGCGAGATTGTAGGTATTGTGTCGGTTGGCTTTATTTTGGATACGGTAGAAAGCATTTTGGCGCGCTATCGTACGACCTTGCTGATTGCGATTTTATCGGCTTTTATGATCAGTGTGTTGATTGCGCTCTGGTTTGCCAGTCATTTTAAAAAGGCTATTTTTGGGCTTGAACCTGAGCAAATAGGGCTTTTGTTTGAAGAGCGTAATGCCACCCTAGAATCAATCCGTGAAGGAATTGTGGCAATTAATGCGGAAGGTATTATTACTACTTTTAACCGCGCGGCATTAAACACTTTGGGTTTGTCAAACAAGGACAGTCTGTTGGGGCAGCCCATCCAAAAAGTACTACCGGATAGCCAGATGATCAGTGTACTTGAAAATGGACAGCCGCAATTTGATCAGGAAGTGTGGTTGGGCGATGCGTGTTTTATTACTAACCGGCTGCCAGTGCGTCAGGATGATCGCATTATTGGTGTGGTGTCCAGTTTTCGGCCAAAAGATGAGCTGGATATGGTCAGTCGTAAACTGACTCGTATTCGCCAATATGCCGACAGTTTACGTAGCCAAACCCATGAGTACTCCAATAAATTGCATACCATCGCGGGGTTAATTCAAATTGGCGCCACCAAAGAGGCCTTGGCCTTGATCGGTCAGGAGACCGAAAACCATCAAGCGCTCATTGATTTGCTGGTGGCGGCCATCCCTGATCCAGTATTAGCTGGGTGTTTATTGGGGAAATACAACCGAGCCCGTGAGCTTGGCTTGCGTCTTATCATTGATTCAGAAAGCCATATGACGGATATTCCCATGCATATTCCTCGGGAGTTATTGGTGAGTGTGATTGGGAATTTATTGGACAATGCGTTTGAAGCCACATTGTCGCATACGGGCGCTGGTGGCGACGTCAGTTTGACCATGACAGACCTAGGCAATGACCTGATTTTTGAAATAGAAGACCAAGGCGCAGGCATTCCGGTTGAAGAGCAGGCGCGTATTTTTGAACGCGGAGTCTCGACAAAGGGAGAACCAAACCGTGGCATCGGCTTGCATCTAGTGAATCAATTACTGACACGAATGGGAGCGACCATTATCATTGAGCCTGCTGATTTATGCGGTAGTCGTTTTACCGTCTACATTCCCAAAAAGAAACCTTCTATTGATCTTAAATCGACTCAGGAGTGATGTTATGAGCACTAACATACGAGTAGTAATTGCCGAAGATGATTTACAGATTGCGGAGATTCAGAAACGCTTTTTGGAGCGCATAGAAGGTTTCGAATTGGTCGGTTTGGCTCATGGTCTTGAAGAGGCTCGAGATCTAGTCGATATACTAAAGCCAGAGCTTTTGCTTTTAGATGTGCAATTTCCCAAAGGCAATGGGCTGGAATTGCTGCGCGATCTGCGTGCAAATCACTGCGCTACCGATGTGATATTGATTACCGCTGCTCGTGAAATTGATACCCTCAGAGCGGCTTTGCATGGCGGTATATTTGATTACATTCTCAAGCCTTTGGTGTTCGAGCGGCTCAAAGAAGCCCTTGCGAACTATGCACTTCACCTTGAAAAACTTCATGCGATGAGCACTCTAGTGCAAACGGAAGTAGACCGTTTGCTGCCGCGAGGTCAACATGCCTCTTCGGCGCCAGTGGCTTCGCCATTACCAAAAGGGGTTGATGCACTTACTTTAGCCAAAGTCATTGAGGTGATCACTGAGTCGAGTGCCTCTCTTAATGCGGAAGAAGTGGGCAAACAAATTAATGCCAGTCGCACTACCGCAAGACGTTATTTAGAGCATTTGGTGAGCTGTGGAGAGCTGACCGCAGAGGTCAGTTATGGCTCTGTGGGCCGCCCTGAAAGGCGTTATCAAAAAATAAGATAACTGTCAGACCACGCTTAAACAGGTATAATGAAAAGGATTATCTTTTCTGGTTTTATAAAGTGGAACGTGGTTCAATTTCATCTCCATTTCACGTCGATAATCATATTGCTTTCATGTCCCGCCTAGCGTTTTTCTTTAAAGCGCTGCTTTTTTGTCGGTCAAAGTTAGGTTTACTAAGGAATACCCATGTTACGTTTTTTTGAAAAGTGGGTGTCTGCATACCCAGACACAGATGCGATTAAAGCGCCGAAGACCTTATTTGCGTTCTGCCGCTATTACTCAAAAGGAGTAGAGATTCCGCTGTTAATTATGTCGTTATTAACTGCGACGATTGCCATTTTAGAAGTGACCTTGTTCAGCTTTATGGGGCAATTGGTGGATTGGCTGATTAACAAAGATCCAGAGACCTTTTTTGCCGAAGAGGGCACGCATTTATTGTGGATGTCCTTAATGATTCTTGTCCTTATGCCAACCGTGGCTTTTTTGCACTCGGCCATTATTCACCAAACCTTGTTGGGGAATTACCCCATGCGTATTCGTTGGTTGTCACATCATTATATTTTGCGCCAAAGCATGTCTTTCTTTCAGGACGAGTTTGCAGGCCGTATCTCCACCAAGGTAATGCAAACCTCGCTTGCGGTTCGTGAAACCGTCATGAAATTACTCGATGTCTTGGTCTACATTGGGGTGTATTTTATTTCCATGGTGGTACTGATCGCTAAGGCCGACTATCGTCTGATGATTCCTATGTTGGGATGGTTAGTCTGTTATGTGCTGCTGCAACTGTATTTTGTGCCTAAGTTAAAAAAAGTGTCCGCAGAGCAAGCGGATGCTCGTTCCACTATGACTGGACGAGTGGTAGACAGCTACAGCAATATTTCGACAGTGAAGCTGTTTTCTCATCACCAACGTGAGGCAGACTATGCCAAAGAAGGCATGGATGGTTTTTTGCAAACGGTTTATAAGCAAATGCGCTTGGTCACCATGCTCAGTGTTGGCGTGCAAACCTGTAACTATGTGTTGGCATTTTCAGTGGCGGCCTTGTCTATTTGGTTGTGGACAGGCAGCATAATTAGTGTTGGAGCCATTGCTATTGCGGTTAGTTTGGCGCTGAGATTGAACGGTATGTCACAATGGATCATGTGGGAAATCAGTGCTTTGTTTGAAAACATCGGTATGGTTAACGATGGCATGAAAACCTTGTCTCGACCTATTGAGATAGAAGACAAACCCAATGCGCCATCCTTATCTGTGCCAAACGGCAGCATTGAATACGATGCGGTGAACTTTCATTATGGCAAACAAGATAGCAAGGTGATTGAAAACCTGAAGCTGTCTATTAAAGCCGGTGAAAAGGTTGGTCTTGTAGGGCGCTCTGGTGCGGGTAAATCGACTATTGTGAATTTGCTGATGCGTTTTCACGATATTGAATCCGGTCAAATTCGCATTGACGGGCAAGACATTAGTGCGGTTAAGCAAGATTCTTTACGTGCGCAAATTGGCATGGTGACACAAGATACTTCCTTGTTGCATAGAACTGTGCGGGAAAACCTACTGTATGGTCGTCCCGATGCCACGGAAGAAGAGATGATTGCGGCGGCGAAAAAAGCCGAAGCTCATGAGTTTATTCAGGAGTTAACCGATCCCTTCGGCAACGCAGGCTACGATGCGATGGTTGGTGAGCGTGGGATCAAATTGTCTGGTGGGCAGCGTCAACGTATTGCGATTGCTCGTGTGTTATTAAAAGACGCGCCTTTGTTGATTTTAGACGAAGCGACGTCCGCATTGGATTCGGAAGTAGAAGCCGCCATCCAAGACAGCCTGTATAAGCTAATGCAAGGCAAAACAGTGATCGCCATTGCTCATCGATTGTCAACGATTGCGGCCATGGATCGCTTGATTGTGTTGGACAAGGGCAACATTGTTGAGCAGGGTAGCCATGAAGAGCTGATTCAACATGCTGGCATTTACGCGTCACTGTGGGCGCACCAAACTGGCGGCTTCTTGGCAGAGGATATTGACCTAGACGAGGTTGACCTTGATGCGATTAAGCAAGAAGAGCCGATCAAATAATCGTATTCGTTGAAAACCTAAGGCAGAGAAAGGCTCATGACGTATTTAATTTTGTTTCTGGCGATATTGGCGGAAGTGATTGCGACCACGGCTTTAAAGGCGTCTGATTCTTTTACTAAATTAGGCCCTAGCATCGTATTGGTTGTTGGCTATGGTGTGTCTTTTTATCTGCTAACCATTGTGATGCGTTCTATGCCGACGGGCGTGACATACGCGATTTGGTCGGGCTTAGGGATTGTATTGATTTCGGTATTTGGTTATTTGTTTAACCATGAAAAACTCGACTTAGCGGCTTGTATCGGCATGTCTTTGATTGTTGTGGGTGTGGTGGTGATTAATGTGTTTTCGAAAACCGTAAGCCACTGATAAAGTTAGAAAATAACTTTGATAACGTGCGCTAAAGGCATCCACGACCAGTAGGAAGTTGGTTATAAAACCCTCGTTGATAAACATCAGCGAGGGTTTTTTTACGCGTTTTAAAATGTTTTTACTACAGTGCGTCGGTGATTTCTTTGATTTGCATGTTAAGGCTTTGCAAACCATTACCCGATAAGTACCAAAGTTTAGGTGATAAATAAGTAACCTGAATGTTTTGACCACCTTGAGCGGCTAAATTTGCTTTCAGCTTCTCTACATCAAGTGCTTCTTTTGTATTGCCAATGGCTGCGCTGCGGTCAATGATAAATAAGCTTGTGGGCTTCATTTCAGCGATATTGCTGATGGTCAATGAGGTAAAGGTTCGAGTTCCACGTTGTTGAGGTTTGACATGTGGTGGAAGGGCTGGACTGGCTAAACCGAGCAGCTGAGTGGCGATGGGTTCGTCACGTAATCCAAAAGAACCATTGTTATGGGTAACAAACAAGGTAGTCGGTGCCCCTTTGATGGCCATTTTGCTGGTTTCTATTGTTGTCTTTAATGCGGTAAGTGCGGACTCGGCAGCGGGTTGGGCATCAAATAGTGTCGCTATAGAGGTTACGTTGTCGCGTAAACTTTGCCAATAATCATCACCTGAAGCGTCTACTTGTTTGACTTTGCTAATGGTCTCCAACTCCGCTTTGCTAGCGGCTTGGCGACCGGTGATTACAACAATATCTGGTTTTAAGGCTTTTAGTGTCTCGAGGTCTGGCGTCTTTAAACCACCAACATCAGCATAAAGTGCGTCTTTAAATTGGGTTAAATAATCCGGAAGCGTTTGTTTCGGGACGCCAACGACATGAGCTTCTAATTTAAGCGCTGCCATGGTGTCTAAGCTGCCAAGATCAAATACAGCGGCCGTTGGTGAAGAGGTTGCGGCTGTCCCAAGTTGGCTAACAACCACTAAGGTGCCAACAGCCAGTATTTTTCGTATATTCATCATGTTTACCATTACCTATGTCTTGAAAGAATAACCATTACCAATCGTTGATAATGGTTATCATTGTCTCATCTTTGGTGATGATTTTCGTGAACATAAGTTAGTACGATGTGTTGCTGAATACGAAACAACATTAATTGTCTTTGATCTTTCTTTTTTTATTGGCCAACCAAACGAATTGATAAGGCATTAAGGTGACTTTGCCCAAATGGTCTTCGTACGTTTGTTCAGAAACCAGATCTGTCCACTCATCGGTAGCAATAAGATTGAGTTCAGACAAGTTGAAGCTCTGTGGCTGGTCTGTCATGTTATATACCGCAAACAGGCTTTGCCTGCGGTCTAGACTTTGGCGCCAGAAAGCGAATAAGTTTTCTCCCATGTGCAACACGTACTGAGTCGCATTAGGGTGAAAAGCGGGCTGAGCGCGGCGTATTTTGGTGAGTTTGGTCACGCTCTGAAAGACTTTTTGATGATGGGTTGGCGTGTTTAAAGCATGGTCTAAATCTTCCATGTCCCAAATATGGCGATTAATAGAGCGAAATTGCCCCGTGTTGTCGACACGCTCCAGATCGTTTTCTGTGCCAAACAAGCTATGAATGTAAAAAGCGGGCACGCCTTCTAATGCCAACATGACGCCGGCCGCACACAAAAAACGCGCAAATTGCCACTTGTCTGGTCCTTGTTGCGCTGATCCTGATAAGGCATTCCAGAGACTGATATTTATTTCATAGGGTTTGGCTTCGCCTTCTGGTGTGGTGCGAGAGCTGATTTTGCCACCAAAACGTTTCATGGTATTGATCAGCGTTTCTAGCTCCCATTCAGTCAGCAAACCTTCTGTGGGGCGCAGGCCGATGCCGTCGTGGGAAGCAATAAAGTTGAGGTAAGTGGTACCTTGTTGGGCTGGGGTCATACTCATTAGCCATTGTTTCAAATGGCGGCAGTTTCCCGTCACGAGGCTGTTAATTAACAATGGCGGTAAAGAGAAATTGTAAATCAAATGCGCTTCGTTAGCGTTGCCGAAGTAGGTTAAATTCTCCTGATTTGGGATGTTGGTTTCGGTGATAATCACCGCTTCTGGGGCGTAATGCTCAATCATTAAGCGCAACAAGCGAATCATTTCGTGGGTTTGCGGCAGGTTGATGCAGCTGGTGCCAGGGATTTTCCACAAAAAAGCCACCGCGTCCAGACGAAACCAGCGAATGCCTTTTTCCAGATACAGATGAATAATGCGCAAAAACTCCAGCAGGACATCGGGGTTTTCGAAGTTCAAATCAATTTGGTCATGACTAAAAGTACACCAAACGTATTTGGTGCCATTTTTGGTCTGCACTTCACGTAATAAGGGTGACGTTCTTGGTCGAACCACGGCGCTTAAATCAGCGTTTGGGTCCGCTTCATAAAAAAAGTGTGAACCTGGATCGACACCTGCTTTGTAATTTTCAAACCAAAGACTGCGGCTGGAACAATGGTTAATCACCAGATCGCCCATGACTTTAAAATCTTGAGAAAGGTTCACCACATCTGCCCATCGCCCACAGGAGGGGTTCACTGTGGTGTAATCCATTACGCTAAAACCATCGTCTGAACTGTAGGGAAAAAAAGGCAATAAATGCACGGCGGATATGCAATCCGACAGCGTATTTTTTACAAATTCGTGTAAGGTTTTTAGTGGTGCTTCTTCTTTTTTACGCAAGGTGTCTGCATAAGTAATGAGCATAATATCAGACTGATCCCATAGGTTCCGATGAGGACGAGGCGAGTCTGTTGCGGGATCGAGCTGAAACGTCGAGAGGCATTTATGAGCAAGCTCTTTATGATCCAAGTTCGGGTAAATGACGTGTAAATGAGCAATAATTCGCTGCTCTAAGGGCGATAAAGGCGCATTTTCCATGTTTACCTACCTGTGTTTTATTCAGTAAAAAAACACGTAAAGACGCCCAAAAGGGCGACGTTCACGTTACGTTGTTTTAGAGACGTTATTCTTTAGAACCGCTATTTTGAGGGCCATATTGGGCCATATCCAATTCAACGGCTTGGGCGAGTTGGCTCATCACGCCGGGAAACGCGCTGACGACCCTGTTCCAGCTAGGGATAAAAGGCGTTTCCATTGGGTTGTCTAAATATTGGTTGCCCGCTTTCATAATGTTGCTGGCAAACAATTCTACGGCACGCTCTTCGGTGTGAACGTCCAACTTGAGACCGTTGATCTCAGCGTCGTTTTTGTAGGTTTCAATGAAATCCAGCGCAACGCGATAATAAGTCGCCTTGATGGTACGGAAAGTTTCTTGATTAAAGATAGTGCCATTGGTTGCGAGTTTTCTGAAAATGGCCTTGGTAATATCAATGGACATTTTAGACAAACCACCATCGTCATTGTCGGCCGATAAATCTTGATGCTTGTGATCGTAAATGTCAGCGATGTCGACCTGACACAAGCGGTTGGTCGAGTAGTTACGATACATTTCGCTCAGCACGCCAATCTCTAATCCCCAATCACTTGGAATGCGCAAATCTGTCATTACATCGCGTCGGAAAGAGAACTCTCCTGCTAAAGGGTAACGGTAGCTGTCTAGGTAATCTAAATAATCTAAGTGCCCAAAGACTTTTTTAAGCGAGCAGAGCAAAGGGGTAACCAACAAGCGGCTGACTCGACCATTCATCTTGCCATTGGCAGCACGGGCATAGAAGCCCTTGCAGAATTCGTAGTTAAAATTTGGATTGGCCACCGGATAAATCAGCCGCGCAAGCAGTTCTCTGTCATAGGTGACAATGTCACAATCGTGCATGGCAATGGATTCTGCTTTGCCAGCCGCGAGGTTATAACCCATGCAAAACCATACATTTCGGCCTTTACCTGGATCCGAAGGGGAAAGGTGTTCACCTTTTAATACATTATCGATTTCTCGCAAACGCGGGCCATCGTTCCACAATACCTTGACGTTTTGTGGTAGCACGCTAAAAAACTCTAACGCGTGTCGGTATTGCTCTTCCGTGGCGCGATCCAATCCGATGACAATCTCAGACAGATAAGGTACTTGCTGTAAGTGTTTAAGAATATTCGGCATAGCATCTGTTTCTAATTCAGAATACAGACAAGGCAGGATAAGAGACATGGGTCGCGTTTTAGCAAACTCACACAGTTCTTTTTCCATTGCTTCTAACGGGCGGTGTGCCAAATTATGAAGTGTGGTGATGATACCGTTTTGATGAAAATCGCCCATGTTATTTCTCCTAGTTTGAAAATGACTTTTGGTATTGTTTTTGTGTCTGGGTCTACAAAATACCTTGCTTGGTTAACGCTAAATTAATGGCTTGCGCCCATCCTTCGGGGCCGTAGGCATCACTCAACCACGCATCACTGCGCTGTGGGATTTCTGGGGGAGCATGCACCGGAGAGCGAATCACCACGGGAATGTCGGCTTTGCTTAACATACCAACGTCGTTTTCACCGTCGCCTAATGCCATGGTCGTAATGTCTTCATCGCTTTGCTCGGCGTATACCGCTTTGAGCCATAACATGGCGTTGGCTTTGTCACAGTGCACGCCCATTAGGTGTGCAAAGCGTCCTCCTTTTTGCACTTGCACACCAAACTTGGCAAGATCATCGCGGAAAATGCGCAGTGCTAAGTTGGAATCTGTCCACACCATAGGTTCGGTAAACTCTCGTTGCATGGCTTGTTTTGCATTGTGTTCGCTTAAACCGGTGAGCGTGACCAACTCCTGCCAAGTCATGTCATGAAAACGTTTAAAGGTATACTGATCTTGTTTATCGTTCGTCAGCGCGATAAGTTCAGCTCGTTTTGGGCCAAATGACTTGCGCCAGTAATCGCCACAATCTTCTAGTGTCTCGTTCAACGTAAGGGCGGAATGTTTGGGAATGTATACAGCAGAACCGTTTTCTACGATAAAAGGGTCTTGGTGATTAAGTGCTTTTCTGAGCGCCACAAGCTCCACAAAAGTCTTGCTAGTATTGATCACGCAAGGAATAGAAAAGGTCTTTAACGACTGCATCGCGGCCAGTGCTGGCTCAAAACTGTAAGTGTGATGATCAAGTAAAGTGCCATCCAAATCGGTAAAAATTAAAAGCGTTGTCATATCGATTCCTTCTTGGGTCCATCAAAATACCACTGGTGGACGTTAGTCATGGTCTTGCAAATCTGGTGCCAGTGCGTAACAGTGGCGTTTTCCTTGATAAGGTACAGCTTTAAGGTTAACGAGGCTGTTGAACAAAATGATGACAAGTTTGCTACGGTTATGTGTCTACGTGATGCTGGCATTGTTGGCCTTCGCGGCCAATTCAGTATTGTGTCGGATTGCGCTTAACGGTGGTCTTATTGATCCAGCACAATTTACCGCTTGGCGCTTACTGAGTGGTGCTATTACCTTGGTGGTGCTTTGTGTGTTGGCATCGCTAACCAAACCGCGTGGTGATTTGAAAACGGCTTGGCAAGAAGGCAGTTGGTTGTCAGCGTTGGCATTGTTTATTTATGCATTAGGTTTTTCCTACGCCTACGTTACTTTATCCACTGGAATGGGAGCCTTGATCCTCTTTGGTGCTGTGCAACTGACCTTGATCTCATTGGCCGTCAGGGCAGGGCAGAAGCTAGTTTGGTTGGAATGGCTAGGGTTGGTGATCGCCTTTTCTGGCTTTGTTTACTTGGTACTGCCAACCTTGTCGTCACCTTCTTTATTAGGCTTTATTTTAATGACGCTAGCTGGCATCTCGTGGGGTATGTATACATGGCGAGGTAAGGTGTCGACGAAACCCTTATTTGCCACCACATCAAACTTTGTACGAACCCTTCCTATGCTGCTCGTTATCCTCTTGATTATTTATATCAGTGCAGAGCCAACGACCACCAAACCTCAAAGTGAAGGCATTGTTCTAGCGGTCATCTCAGGCGCCATTATGTCGGGACTCGGCTACGCCATCTGGTATGCCGTTCTGCCTTATCTTAGTGCTTCTAGTGCCGCTGTTTTACAACTATTAGTCCCCATCATCGCCACCATTGGCGGCGTGACATTCGCCAATGAATCCATCACTTTACACCTCATCATCGCCACATTAAGTGTCTTAGGTGGCGTATTACTGGTGATACTGGGGAGAAACAGAATACGTAAAAATGCCTAGTTTTGGTGCGTTTTTATCCTAATGTGCCATCATTGACAGACTAACTGATTGAAATTTGGTCGTTGTTTGCATGACAACACAGACAACAGACTAACCAGTCGCCCCTGAAAAACTCTCAACCTATTGAATCTAATATGTTTTTATAAGATAGTTAATACTTGAATCTTACGATAAATACGCCTTTAGACCTAAAAAGTTGCAGAATGGGTGAGTTTTATGAGAC
>Ga0208645_1000095_pt1 | contig 139532 bp, 140 predicted proteins | sample VirMetDEL_Sep_01_FD_184519 | JGI IMG/M metagenome (GOLD analysis project Ga0208645, IMG submission 184519) | Aqueous microbial communities from the Delaware River and Bay under freshwater to marine salinity gradient to study organic matter... | ecosystem: Environmental > Aquatic > Marine >...
TGTGGGGGCGTTGCATGGGCAGCAGCCCCTGCGGACGCCAGATCATCATCAGCACCATCAAGGCGCCGAACATCAGCATGCGGTACTCGCTGAACTCACGCATCAGTTCAGGCAGCAGGATCATCACGATGGCGGCGAGAATCACCCCCAACTGCGAGCCCATGCCGCCCAATACCACGATGGCGAGGATGATGGCCGATTCGATGAAGGTGAACGACTCCGGTGAGACCAAGCCCTGGCGCGCCGCGAAAAAGCTGCCGGCGAAACCGGCAAAGGTCGCACCCAAGGTGAAGGCGGAAAGCTTGATTACGGTGGGGTTCATGCCCAGCGCACGGCAGGCAATCTCGTCTTCACGCAAGGCTTCCCAGGCGCGGCCGATGGGCATGCGCAGCAGGCGGTTGATCACGAACAGGGTCAGCAATACCAGCAGCACGGCGATCAAGTAGAGGAAGATCACCTTGTTGATGGATTGATATTCCAAACCGAAAAACTCGTGGAAGGTCTGCATGCCTTCGGCGGCGCGGCGGTCGAACGAGAGGCCGAACAGGGTCGGCTTGTCGATACCGCTGATGCCGTTCGGGCCGCCAGTGAGATCGGTCATGTTACGCAGCAACAGACGAATGATCTCACCAAAGCCCAGGGTCACGATGGCCAGGTAGTCACCGCGCAGGCGGAGCACCGGGAAGCCCAGCAGGAAGCCGAACAGCGCGGCCATGGCCCCAGCAATCGGCAACGCCACCCAGAATCCGATCCCGTAGTAGTGCGAGAGCAGGGCATAGGTATAAGCGCCAACGGCATAGAAACCGACGTAACCGAGATCCAGCAAGCCTGCCAGGCCGACCACGATGTTCAGGCCGAGGCCGAGCATCACGTAGATCAGAATCAGCGTGGCGATATCCACCGCGCCGCGTGAGCCGAAGAATGGCCACACCAGTGCGAGCAGAATCAGGCCGATGATGATGTAACGCTGGGTCGACGGCAGGGTCAGGAAGTTGCCCGCTCCGGCCGGTATGCTCGGCAGGTTAGGCGACGCCGCCCAGCCGGCCGCCGCGTGGTGACGGAACAGCTGCCAGAAGAACATCGCAACCGCACAGGCTGCGATGATCCAGAAGGTCTGAGCGTCGCTGCCATGAACTTCGAGACGAATGCCGACAGTGGTGAGTTTCAGGCTGAAAACCGGTACCGCTACGGCAAATACCAGCAGTGCGCTGAAAAATGCGGTGCGCAGATTGCGAGTCATACCTTTTCAACCTCCGGACGGCCGAGAATGCCAGTCGGACGGAACAGCAACACCAGCACCAGCAGGCTGAACGCAACCACGTCCTTGTATTGGTCACCGAAGATGTCAGCGCCGAAGGCTTCAGCTACACCCAGTACCAGGCCACCGAGCATGGCACCTGGAATGCTGCCGATACCCCCAAGTACCGCAGCGGTAAACGCCTTGATTCCGGCCAGGAAGCCGATGTGCGGGTTAATCACGCCATATTGCATGCTGATCAGAACGGCTGCGACAGCTGCCAGCGCAGCGCCGATGACGAAGGTCAGGGCGATGATGCTGTTGGTGTTGATGCCTAGCAGGTTGGCCATCTTCAGGTCTTCGGCGCAGGCGCGGCAGGCGCGGCCCAGGCGCGAGCGGGAAATGAACAGGGTAAGGCCCATCATGGCGATGATGGTGACGACGAAGATCAGCACCTGCATGTAGGAAATCACCACCCCGTTCATGGCGCTTTCACCAAAGATGAAGTTGCCGGGCATCAGGTTGGGAATCGCCTTGTCCTTGGAATCCTGGGCGAGCAGGACGACGTTCTGCAGGAAGATCGACATGCCGATCGCGGAGATAAGTGGGATCAGCCGGTTGCTTCCGCGTAGCGGTCGATAGGCGACCCGCTCGATGCTGTAGCCATAGGCGCTGGTGACGATCATGGCTGCTGCGAATGCGCCGATCATGAGGATGGGCAGCGAATCGAGCCCCATCATGGTCAGCCCGACGATGGCGATAAAGGTGACATACGAGCCGATCATGTACACCTCGCCGTGGGCGAAGTTGATCATGCCGATGATGCCGTAGACCATCGTGTAACCGATGGCTATCAAGGCATAAGTGCTGCCAACGGTCAGACCGTTGATCAGCTGTTGGAAGTAGTGGTAAAGCTCAGGCATTACATTCTCCTGAACACCCAGCAGCCCGTGCTCGACCGCCAAGGCGGACCTGCTTCGAACACGCTGCACGGAGAATGCGGCGCCAAGGGCTATATGCGGATCACGCACGGGCCAGGTTCGAGGCGGGCCAGCTGTGCAGGCCACTCGCTTGGTTGAAGGTGTTGCTGGGGCGTCCCGTGCTTGTGGCCGGGTTGGCCCCGATCAGCTAAAACAAAGCCCACAGCGGATGCCGTGGGCTTCGGATCGGTTGTGGTTATCGGTTTACTTGGCTTCGGTCTTGGTGCCGTCCTGGTGCCATTCGTAAACCACGAAGTTGAAGTCTTTCAGATCACCCTTCTCGTCGAACGAGAGGTTGCCGGTCGGCGTGTCGAAGGTGTTGCTGCGCAGCGCTTCGGCCACCTTGGCGGTGTCGGTGCTGCCGGCTTTCTCGATACCCTCGGCAATGACTTGAACAGCGGCGTAGGCCGGGAACACGAACGGGCCGCTCGGGTCCTGCTTCTTCGCCTTGAATGCGTCGACCAGCTTCTGGTTGCGCGGATCCTGATCGAAAGATTGCGGGAGGGTGACCAGCAGGCCTTCGGAAGCCGGGCCGGCAATGGCGGAGATTTCCTTGTTGCCTACACCTTCTGGGCCCATGAAACGGACATTCAGGCCCTTCTCCTTGGCTTGACGCAGCAGCAGGCCCAGCTCTGGGTGATAGCCGCCGTAGTAGACGAAGTCGACATTCTCCTGCTTGAGCTTGGAAATCATCGAGGAGAAATCCTTGTCGCCAGCGTTGATGCCCTCGAACAGGCCAACCTTGACGCTTTTCTTCTCCAGGGTTTCCTTGACCGCGGTCGCGATCCCTTCGCCGTACTGCTGCTTGTCGTGGATGACAGCTACATTCTTTGGCTTGACGGTGTCTGCGATGTAGTTACCGGCGGTCGGGCCCTGCAGGCTGTCCAGACCGATGGTGCGGAAGATCAACTCGTAGCCACGAGAGGTGATGTCCGGGCTGGTCGACGCTGCGGTAATCATCAGAATGCCTTCGTCTTCATAGATATCGGACGCCGGCTGGGTGGAGCTGGAGCAGAGGTGACCTACGACGAAGCTGACCTCGTCGTTAACGATCTTGTTGGCAACCGCCACGGCCTGCTTGGGGTCGCAGGCGTCGTCATAAACGATCCCTTCAAGCTGCTGACCGTTGACGCCACCTTCCTTGTTGATTTGCTCGATGGCCATCTGGGCACCGATGAACTGCATGTCCCCGTACTGCGCGACAGCCCCGGTAACCGGACCGGCCAAGCCGATCTTGATGTTGTCGGCGGCCAGCGTGTAGCTCGCTGCACCCGTCAAAGCGATAGCCATGAATAGTTTCGAAAGACGCTGCTTGGTCTTCATATGCGCTCCACTTGCATCATTATTGTTTGGATCCTGCGGGCTGCAGTGTCGTTAAGGGCTCAACGTCCCCAAACGGTACGGCAACTGTACCGGCACAGTGTAGAAGCGTCAGCACCTGTTTGCACAGTCAGGAATTCCATCCGGTTGATGAGATTTACCCGAGCGCTATCATTGCGCCCTTTTCAGACCGGGCGAACCTCATGAGCGAAGAATCAAGCACTCTCTATGCCAAGCTGCTAGGTGAAACAGCCTCGATTACCTGGCAGGAGCTGCAACCGTTCTTTGCTCGTGGCGCGCTGCTGCGGGTGGCCAGTGACTTTGATCTGATCGCGGCGGCACAGGCGGTCGCTGAGGATGATCGGGAAAAAGTGACCGCATGGCTAGCAGAAGGCCATCTCGGCAAGCTTGAGGCAGAACAGGCCCAGGACTGGCTTGAACGCGATCCGTCACTCTGGGCCGTTGTTGTTGCGCCCTGGGTGCTGGTGCAGGAAAGGGCAGCGAAGCCCAACCTGCACTGATTCAAGTCAGTCGCTAGCTGCGCACCCAGCGCTGGCGCGCCCAGCCACTCAACGCATCGACTGCCAGTACCATCAGCAGCATGGCCAGAATGACTGTCGAGGCCTGGGCCTCTTGGAACAGGCTGAGGCTCATGTAGAGCATCTGTCCGAGGCCGCCGGCGCCGACAAAGCCGAGCACGCTGGCCATGCGGATGTTGTTCTCCCAGCGATACAGCGTATAAGCCATGATTTGCGGCCGTAGCGTCGGAAGGGTGCCGTAGCAGAACGCACCGATGCGCCCACTGCCGGCCAGCCGCAACGCCTCGCTTGGCGCGCTCGGTGTGTTTTCCAGGGCTTCGGCGAACAATCGACCCAGCACACCAGCTGTGTGCAGCGCCAGGGCCAGGGTGCCAGCATTCGGTCCCAGGCCCGCCGCCAGCACCATCAGCGCCGCCCAGACGAGTTCGGGTATCGCACGAAGCGCATTGAGCAGCAGCCGTGAAGCGCCCTGGGCGACCAATCCGAAGCGTCCGGCGGCTGGCAGCCCCAGTATCAAACCGAGCACAGCCGCGAGAAGCGTGCCGATGGCCGACATCGCCAGCGTTTCCAGTGTGCCGTAAGCGATTGCGCGTAGGTGCGGTGCTGACAGATCGGGGCTGAAGAAAGCTGCAGCGTATTCGGCCATTTGCACTGCGCCATCACGGCCCATCAGTGCGCTGGTGTCGAGCTGCAAGTAGGCGAACGAAGCGACCACCGCCATGATTAGCAATAGCGGTAGCGCATAGCGCGTAAGCGACTTCATACGAACCTCCTGCGCAGCAGCTGGCTGAACAGATCCGCCAGCAGCACCAGCAGGAGGAAGGTCAGCAGCATGCTCGCCACTTCGCCGCCAGCGAACATGCGCATCGACAGATCCATCTGCTGGCCCAGGCCGCCCGCACCGACAAAGCCCATGACGACCGAGGCACGGATGGCGCACTCCCAGCGATAGACCGTGTAGGACAGCATCTCGCCCGTTGCCTGTGGCAGCACGCCGTAGGCAAAGGCCTGCAGGCGTGAACCGCCCGCGCCGATCAATGCGCGCGTCGGCAGCGGATCGACCGACTCGAAGATCTCTGCGTAGACCTTGCCGAGCATGCCGGCGTAGGTGATGGCAATAGCCAGTACGCCAGCCGTTGGACCAAGGCCGACGGCTCGCACGAAGAGTAGCGCCCAGACGATTTCCGGCACGCTGCGTAGCAGGATCAGCAGCCCTCGAACGGGCCAGCGAACGGCCTGCGCCCACCAGTGCGGACGGCCGCCGCGACTTAGGGCTGAAATCGACAGCGCGCGTGTTGCCAGAAGCGCGCAGGGAATGGCAACAGCCAGTGCCAGCGCCATACCCGCCGTGGCGATGGCGAGCGTTTCCAGCGTTGCACGCCCCAGCAGAAGTAGAAATTCCGTGTCATGTGCCGGAGGCCAGAAACCGGACAAAAAGGCGCCCATGGTGTCGGCGTTGCTGCCATCGACAAGCACGCTGAGATCCAGCTCGCTTAACGACAGTCCAGGCCAAAGCAAAGCCAGTGCTACCAGTGTCAGCAACAGGCGTGAGCGAGCGGCAGGGTCGCGCTGGGTGAGGGCGGGGTTCAGCATCGTGGAATATGCAGGCTCTGGCCCGGTGTCGGCTCAACGCGTGCGAAGCCTTCTAGCTGGTCGTTGGCATAGAGTGCATCGAGCTCGCCCGGCGTCACGGTGTTGGATGCTTTATCGAACAGGATTCGCCCGTCACGAACGGCGATCACCCGAGGGAAGTGCTCCAGCGCCAGCTCGACCGCGTGCAGGCTGGCTATGAGTGTGGCCTGGCAGCGCGTGGCTTCGCGGTTTAGTACGTTCAACGAATAAGCCGCTAGCACTGGGTCCATCGCGGATACCGGCTCGTCTGCCAGCATGAGCGTCGGGCTCTGGTACAGCGCACGGGCGATGCCGACGCGCTGCAACTGACCACCGGACAACTGATCGCAGCGCTCATAGAGCTTGTCTGCCAGATCCAGCTTCCCCAGTACTTCGGCTGCACCGTTCTTGTCCAGCGGGTAGACCAGGCTGAGCAGGCTGCGGCCGAGCGACCATTGCCCCAGCCGCCCGGCCAGCACCGAGGTAATCACGCGTTGGCGAGGTGGCAGCGGTGGTGCCTGATGAATCAGACCGATGCGACCACGCAGTTTCTGCCGGGCACCGACTGGTAACGTCCAAGGCTGGCAGCCGAGCAGTTCGAACTCACCATTGCTCGGCTGCACGTGCGTGGCAAGCAAGCGCAACAAGGTGGTCTTGCCTGCGCCAGAGGGACCGATAAGCGCAACGCGCTCGCCTTTCGCGATCTGCAGGTCAACGTCGCGCAGCGCGACGTGACCGTTGGCATGGCAATAGCTTACGCCGGACAGGCTCAGGGCCGGTTCGGTCTGGTTTGTTAGCGAAGTGCGCGGGCTCGAAGACAGCATCGACACGCTCATTCAAGCGTGCTCGCCTTGTACTGCCCGAGCGGTCCGCAGAGTTGCAGCGGACCGACTGGCAGAACTCACTTCAACAGGCCAGCGGCGCGCGCGGCTTCCTCGATGCCTTCGTAATTTTCCGGGCGCGTTTCGATGAAGCGCGTTGCGGCCTGAAGATCAAGAATCTTCTTGTGTTCCGGGTTCTTCGGGTCGAGTTTGAGAAACGCGTGTTTGATCTTCTCTGCCAGCGCTGGCTCCAGGTTGCCGCGTACGGTCCAGTTGTAGTCGTAATAGGGCGGCGTGGTTGAGATCACCCGCACCTTGTCAGTGTCGACCTTGCCAGCCGCGACCAGCTTGTCCCAAACCGAGGCATTGAGTACGCCACCGTCGGCCTTGCCAGCCTGAACCCAGGCGGCCGTGGCGTCGTGGGCGCCGGAATAGGCGATGCGCTTGAAGAACTGCTCGGGGTCGATGCCGTCCTTGATCATGAAATAGCGCGGCATCAGGCTGCCGGAGGTCGAGGACACGGAGCCAAACGCAAAGGTCTTGCCCTTGAGGTCCTGCAGCGTTTTGACCTCGGGATCGGCAGTGATGAATTTGCTGGTGAATTTCTCGTCCTGCTCACGCTGTACGAGCGGGATCGCATCGCCCGTTTTCAGGCGAGTCTGGACGAAGGTGAAACCGCCGAGCCAGGCCAGGTCGAGGCGGTCGGAAGCAAGTGCTTCGACAACTGCCGCGTAATCGGAGACCGGCGTGAATTTCACCGGCATGCCCAGTTCTTTTTCGAGGTATTGGCCCAGCGGTTCGAACTTGCGAATCAGCTCAGTCGGGGCTTCGTCGGGGATGGCCGATACGCGAACTACGTCGGCGGCATGGGTGGTGGCAATAGACAACGAGAGGGCAAGGCCGGTAACGGCTGCCAGGGTGCGCTTCAGCATTGTGGTTCTCCGGTTCAATAGCGGAAAAAGCGCGCGGATTATAGAGGTAGAAGGCTGCGCCAACGCAAGCGTCTGGCCGAGATGGCGCTGCCGCTTGGCGAAACGGAGGTAAACGACGGGGTGTGGCAAGTTTGGTGCGCTGTCTATCCGGCCGGGAACCCACATGTACTGTGCCAGCCCCCTGCGTAGGCGCAGGTGGGAATGACATGGATCAAATGATGCTCAGCTCAGAGCGGCGAATGATGGCTGTAGTGGCATTTAGATATTTAAGTGCCATCAATGTTTGACTAGAATCTCGGGCCTTCAAGGACGAGGGTTGCGGCATGAGTGATTTCAGAGAAGAAAAGCGGAAGCTTCATGCGCTGCGAAAACACATCGATGCGCTCTTGGCGAGCGGGGCCGTTATTACCCAGCGGGATCCGTTAATCCTGCTCGATGGCAGTCAGGTCCTGCGGGTCGAGCACGGCATGCTCATCAGTTACTACAAATCGCTGGCACTGATCGAGCCGACCACGGACGGTGAATGGCCGGAGTCATTGCGCGAGATGGCTGCTGACCTCTGCTGCCGTCAGCTCGACGAGGCCATTGACAACGAGCTTGAAAACAATCCGGAGAATGGCGCTTCGGTCAAGCAAGGCCAAGCGTGCTAATGCAGGACGATCAGCTAGCGGTGATGCACACCCGGGCCGGCAGATGACCGCCATGCGCTCCGAACGTCGTGAAAACCATACGTTGCGCCGGCACATCGATTATTTGCTCAGCGCCGGAGCAGGCCTGACCGGGCGCTGTCCGATCACCATCGACTTTCACGAGTGCATATTCACGGTGCGTAATGGGAGGCTCTTCAATGAGAGCGGCATTCGGAGCTTGGTTGCCGTCATCGCCAGGCACGTTTGGCCGTGCTCAGAATCACGGCACGTCGCTATCGAGATCTGCCTGGGTCAGCTTGTTGATACTCGTCAGGATGACTTCGGTACCTCTGGCGAACCGAAGAGAAGCTCCATGATGCATAGCATTTCGAAGCGCTAACGCATGGCGCTGCGCCCACCGCTTGACTCTGGGGCGAGTCCATAACGCAAGGTCGGTGCGGCAGATTCCAAATTACATTTGTGATGCTTGTCACATTTAGTAGAATCCGCCGCCTTTATGGATGATGGCTTTTTGATATGGATTCGACCCGGGACAAGCGCGTGCTCCATGCCCTGCGTAAACACATCGACGGGCTGCTCGACGCGGGGGCGGTAATCACCTCGCGAGACCCGCTCACAGTTCTTTCAGCTGGCGAAACCCTAAAGGTGAAGCATGGGATGCTCGTCGGCTATACCGACATCCTGGATATGATCGAACCGGTTACCGACCATGAGTGGCCAGAGTCTTTGCGCCAAATGGCCGTAGACCTCTGCGTCAAGCAGCTCGACCAGGCTATCGAAGCGCTCAACCGCAGCAGCGTGATCGCTGAGGTGCATGTTGCCGCCAACGACAGCTCGATCACTGGTTGAATCCCCCGCTGCGCTCCCCAAAATCAAAGCACCCCATTTGCGGCTTGCCGACTTGGGCTTTTGCTCTAGCCTGCTGAAAGCAGACATCGAAAACAGCCGGCACGACAACGCTGCGCCTTAACCGGATCAACGTGCATGGATGCCTTGCAAGCGAGCTGGCTGAAGGGGAACCCATGCATAACTCAACCATGCGCCACGGCTTCATTCCGCCTTACATACTCGACCGGATCATCTTGCACGGCTCGGAGTGGCAGCGCGAGCGGGCGCTGGAAACGCTGGTGCAGGTGCGCGCTCTGCTACCCAACCCCGGGCGACCCAACCGTCAGCCAATCGTCAGCGTGTTGCCTGAACGAGACCTGCCCGGCGAACCGCGACGCAGCATTCACGATGCAGGGCAGCAGATGTTGCTGCCTGGGATGCTGGCAAGAATCGAGGGACAGCCGCCGGTCGGCGATGCAGCGGTCGACGAGGCCTACGATGCACACGGCAACGCCCACGAATGCTTCTGGCAGGTGTTCGGGCGCGACTCGATCGACAATCATGGTTTCCCACTGATCGGCACGGTGCACTACGGGGTCGGCTACGAGAATGCCTTTTGGAACGGCGCGCAGATGGTCTTCGGCGATGGTGACGGCGAGATTTTCAATCGCTTCACGCGATCTCTGGATGTCGTGGCGCACGAGCTGACCCATGGCGTCATCGAAAGCGAGGCCGGGCTGCTGTACTCCGATCAGTCCGGTGCCCTGAATGAATCTCTATCCGACGTGTTCGGCGTGTTGGTGAAACAGTTCAGCCTCAAGCAGACAGCGGACCAGGCCGATTGGTTGATCGGCGCCGAGTTGCTGACCGACAAGGTGAGCGGCTCGGCACTGCGCTCAATGGCTAACCCCGGCAGCGCCTATGACGATCCGCTGTTGGGCAAGGACCCGCAGCCAGCGCATATGCGCGACTTTATCGACACCCGTGACGACAATGGTGGTGTGCACTTGAACTCCGGCATCCCCAATCGCGCGTTCTATCTCGCCGCTCGGGCGCTCAGTGGTTATGCCTGGGAGAAGGCTGGGCGCATCTGGTATGACACCCTCTGTGATCAGCGTTTGGCCAAGGATGCGGATTTCGTCGCGTTCGCTGGTTTGACGCTCGATAACGCGGTGATCCGCTTCGATGTCGGCAGTAGCGAGGTTCAGGCGGTAAGGCAGGCATGGACAGATGTCGGTGTCCTTGTGCCGTAAACAGGCCCCAACGAGGAGACGTCATGAAACAGCTGCCACCGCTGGGCAAAGAAGCAACCGTTCGCCTCTCGCGGCAGGGCGGGTTCGCCGCGATGCAGGCACTCTCTCGGCCGCGTGAGATCGATTTCGCCAGCTGTGACGAACGCCAACGCGGCCAGATTTGCTCCGTGCTGGAAGGCTGCCTTCCGTTGGCGAGTGCTGACGCCGGGCAGGGCGATCGTCGTTACTACCAGATCGAGCTTCATTTCCGCGAAAACGAACATGACGGCGAGATGCTGCTACAAGTCCCCGAAGAGCAAGCGCCTGGGGAGCTGGTGCGTTTGTGGGACAAAGGGGAGCTTCTTTGAGGCCGGCTTGGCCATCGGAGCTTGAGCGGCGCTAGAATCCCGGGCCCGGTTTTACAGGAACCACCCGCATGTCTGATTTGCCAATGATCGCTTTTGCCGGCATCGGCCTGATGGGCCTGCCAATGTGCCGCCGGCTGCTCGCTGCCGGCTATCGATTGACGGTCTGGAACCGTTCCCTCGAAAAGTGCGCCCCCCTAATAGAGGCCGGCGCGCGACAGGCCAGCAATCCGGCCGACCTATGCAGCGACGCAGACATGGTGCTGCTTTGTCTGGCAGACACCGCGGTGGTACGTGAGGTGGTGTTTGGCTCGGGTGGTATCGTCGAGGGAGCAAAAGCGGGCCAATTGCTGGTCGATCATTCCAGTCTGGAGCCAACGGCCACGCGCGCCATGGCCGCCGAACTCGAATCCCGCAGCGGCATGCGCTGGGTCGATGCACCGGTATCCGGCGGTACGGCGGGTGCCGAGACGGGCAGCCTGGCAATCATGGCAGGCGGACGCGGCGAGGATGTCGAACGGGTTCGACCCGTGTTGGCTCACCTGGGCCAGCGTTTGACCCACATGGGCGATGTCGGCGCCGGCCAGGTGACCAAAGCCTGTAACCAGATGATCGTCGCCTGTAATGCATTGGTCATCGCCGAAGTGGTGGCTTTGGCCGAACGCGCCGGGGTCGACGCCACTCTCATCGCGTCGGCACTGGCTGGCGGTTTCGCCGATTCCAAACCGCTGCAGATCCTCGCCCCGCAAATGGCCCACAGCGAGTTCGAGCCGGTGAAGTGGCGCGTTCGCACCCTGCTCAAGGACCTCGACACGGCCGTGCAGCTCTCTCGTGAAGCAGGCGGAGCCACGCCCATCACCGGACTTGCCGCACAGCTGATGCGCCTGCACGGTAGTCAGGGCGAGCTGGAAAATGACCCGTCCACGCTGGTCAGGATGTTCCGGGAGCAAGATCAATGAAAATTGCAGCCAACCTGTCCATGTTGTTCACCGAACTGCCGTTGGCCGAGCGCATCATGGCCGCTCGGATTGTCGGGTTCGATGGCGTAGAAATCCAGTTTCCCTACGAGCTCCCGGCCCTGCAGCTAAAGGAGTTGCTGGAGCGTGCGGGTCTGCCGCTGGTGCTGATTAACCTGCCGGCTGGCGATTTCATGCAGGGCGGTGCGGGGCTGGCGGCAGTGCCGTCACGGCAGGCTGAGTTCGATGGGGCGCTTCAGGAAGGCCTGACCTATGCGGCCATGACGCGCCCACTGTGCGTCAACGTCTTGCCGGGCCGGCTGGCCGAAGGTGTCCCGCGCGAGCAAGCCTTGGAAACCCTGATAGCCAACCTGCGCAAAAGCGCCGAGGCGTTCGCCGTACTTGGAGTTCGAGTGGTGTGCGAGGCGATCAATCCGCTCGACATGCCCGGTTTTCTAATCAATACACCCGCGCATCTGCAAGCGTTGCTGGAGCGTGTCGACCATCCTAATTGCCAGGCTCAGCTGGACCTCTATCACATGGCCCGTCAAGAGCTGGACGTCGCCGCGGGTATCCGGCTGCTGGGATCGAGGATAGGTCATGTGCAGTTCGCTGACTGTCCCGGCCGTGGTGCGCCCGGCACGGGTTCGATAGCGTTCGGACCGCTACTCGAAGCGTTGCAAGCGGTGGGCTATTCCGACTGGTTGGCGGCTGAATACCGTCCCGATAGCGCCGGCACCTCAAACAGCCTTGGTTGGCTAGAGGCTTGGCGGCAGAGCTGACCCGTCGCATCGGCCGGCATCAGCGAAAGTGATGGTGACAGACAGACGCACATTAGAACCCTAGAGTCAGTTCCGAGAATCGGTCGGCACACGACCGACGCATAACAATAAATCGAGAGCGACGTCATGCAGCCATCCACCCAAGCCGCGAACGCCTGGCGCGTCCTGTTTCTGCTGTTTCTGGCCAACCTGTTCAATTTTTTCGATCGCACCATCCCGGCAATCATTGCCGAGCCTATCCGCCTGGAGTGGGATCTCAACGATTTCCAGCTGGGCTTGATCGGCACCGCTTTCACCATCATCTACGCGATCGCCGGCGTGCCACTGGGCCGCATGGCCGACATCGGCTCACGGCGCAAGATCATGGGCTGGGGGTTGACCGTCTGGAGCGGGCTGACCGCTGTAAACGGTCTGGCCTGGAATTTCTGGACCTTTCTGCTGGTGCGCATGGGCATCGGCATCGGTGAGGCCAGCTATGCGCCCGCGGCCAATTCGCTGATTGGCGATCTGTTTCCGGCGCACAAACGCGCTCGGGCCATGGGTATCTTCATGCTAGGGCTGCCGCTTGGGCTGCTGCTGGCGTTCTTCACCATTGGCTCGATGGTGGAATATTTTGGCAGCTGGCGCGCACCGTTCTTCATTGCGGCAGTGCCTGGTCTGGTGCTGGCGCTGTTCATCTTTTTCGTCAAGGAACCCCAGCGTGGCGCGGCGGAAACGGTGAAAGTGTCGCAGGCGCGTGTGGAGCAGCCTATTCGCAAGGTGTTCGCGATCCGCACATTCTGGTGGCTGGTGCTGGCGGGGCTGGCGTTCAACTTCGCCACCTACGCCTGCAACGCCTTTATGGTGCCGTTGCTGATGCGCTATCACGCGGTGCCGCTGGTGGAGGCGTCAATCGCCACCGGGGTGATCGTCGGCTTGACGGGTTTGGTCGGTTTAACCCTCGGCGGTTGGGTAGCAGACAAGATCCATCAACGCTTTGCCCGCGGTCGCCTGATCTTCGCCGCGGTGAGCATGCTCATCGCCACCGCTCTGACCGGTTATGCGTTGCTTGCCGGGCGGATTGAAGTAGGCATGTTCGTCGCGATCTTCAGTATCGGCTGGCTGTTCTCCTACAATTTTTACACCTGCGTCTACACAGCCATTCAGGACGTCGTCGAACCACGTCTGCGGGCCACGGCCATGGCCCTGTTCTTCGCCGGTCTGTATCTGCTTGGTGGTGGCATGGGCACGGTGGTGGTGGGGCTTCTGTCGGACCACTTTGCCGAGTCGGCAATGCTTGCCGCAGGTGCAAGCGAGATGAGCGAAGTCTTCCGCGCCGAAGGTCTACACGGTGCGATGTACCTGATCCCCGGCTCGCTGCTGCTCACCATGGTGTTCCTGTTCCAGGCCTCCCGCACTTTCTGCCATGACGCCAAGCGCATGACGGACGGCATGACCGACTCCGCGGCCGCGGCCGCTGCCGAGCCGTCACTCGCCTAACGGCGCTCCACTGCGGCGGCGCTCGACTGCCGCAGTGGTTTGCCTGGTTGAGTCCGCCCGACGATTGGCCTGCATTTGCTGGCAGGCTCGCATAAACTGCGCGGCCGTTTTTAGAAGTCCGGACCGCACATGCATAACCCGTCCCCCGCCCGCGCCTGCGGCATTGACTTCGGTACCTCCAACTCCACCGTCGGTTGGTGGCGTCCTAACGCCGAGCCGCTGTTGGTGCTGGAAGGCGATCAGCAAACCTTACCCTCGGTGGTGTTCTTTAACACCGAAGAGTGTCGTCCGGTCTATGGTCGCCTGGCCTTGGCCGAATACCTGGAAGGCTACGAAGGGCGTTTGATGCGCTCGCTGAAAAGCCTGCTCGGGTCCAAGCTGCTCAAGAGTGAGACGACCGTGCTCGGCGGCGCCATGCCGTTCAAGGACATTCTCGGGCTGTTTCTCGGGACCCTCAAACAACGCGCTGAAGAGCAGGCCGGGCGCTCGTTCGATGAGGTGGTGCTGGGACGCCCGGTGTTTTTCGTAGACGACGACCCGGATGCAGATAGGGAAGCGGCGAATACACTCGCCGCTGCGGCCAACAAGATCGGTTTCAAGGACGTCTCCTTCCAGTACGAACCCATCGCCGCAGCGTTCGACTACGAGTCGCGCATCGAGCGGGAAGAGCGCGTGCTGATCGTCGACATCGGCGGCGGTACCTCTGACTTTTCACTGGTGCGGCTGGCACCGGAGCGGCGGCAGATCGATGACCGTCAGGACGACATCCTTGCCACCTCGGGCGTGCACATCGGCGGTACCGATTTCGACAAGCAGCTCAGCTTGCAGGGGGTAATGCCCCTGTTCGGCTACGGCAGCCGGATGAAAAGCGATGCACCCATGCCCACCAGCACTCATCTCAATCTGGCCACTTGGCACACGATCAACGCGGTCTACGCTCCAGCTTCGCTGCGTGCATTGCAAAGCATGCGCTACGACATTGTCGACCCCACCGGAATCGACCGGTTGTTCAGCCTGATCGAGCAACGCGCCGGGCATTGGCTGGCGATGCAGGTCGAGCAGGGCAAGATTGAATTGACCGAGCATGAACGCTTCCTGATCGACTTCGCGCGAATCGAACCCGGCCTCGAAGCCACACTCACGCGTCCTGTATTCGAAACGGCGATCAACCCCCTGCTCGAACGAATCCGCACCAATGTCAGTCAATTGCTCAAGAGTGCCGGGCTCAAGCACGAGGACATCGACACGGTCTTCTTCACGGGCGGCTCCAGTGCGATCCCGGCGCTGCGCAATAGCGTCGCCGCCTTGCTGCCACGGGCACGCCACGTTGAAGGCAATCGCTTCGGCAGTATCGGTAGCGGCTTGGCCATCGAGGCGCGCAAGCGCTACGGTTGAATCGCCCGTCATGCCTGCTGTGCGAGTGTGGCAGCGGGCCTGAACGGGAGTTGTCATGGGCTACAAGCTGCGTCCGCAAGACCCTGCCGCCGAGGTGCGAAAAGTCGCCCGGCAGGGCATCGACAAAGCCATCGAGGCGCTGAGCGTTGCACCCGAAGACCGCGCCGAGGGTGTGCATCAGGCGCGCAAACGGTTCAAAGAGTTGCGGGCGCTTCTGCGCCTGGTGCGCAAGCCGCTGGGGAACGAGTTTCAGCGAGAAAATCACCGTTTGCGGGATCTGGGGCGCGCCTTGGCCGAGTCGCGTGACGCTACTGCCATGTTGGAAAGCTGGGATGCGCTGGCAAAGCGTTTCCCGGACCTGTTCGCCGAGGCGGATTTCAAGCTGACCCGGCGTCGCCTGCAGGCTCGAGCGAAGCAGGCCGAAAGTGGCACTACCGACCTCGATTCGCGCATCGGCAAAGTGATCGATGAGCTGACGGATGCGCGAAGCTGCATCGACACCTGGTCACTTCAAGCCAAGGGCTTCGATTTGCTGTCTGGCGGTGTCAAGCGCACCTACGCAGACGGTTGCGCTGAACTGGCCAAAACCAAGCTCGATCTCAGCGACGAACAGCTCCACCAGTGGCGAAAGCGGGTCAAGGATCACTGGTACCAGACCAGGCTACTGACGCCGAGTTGGCCGAAGCTGATGCAGCTGCGCAGCGACTCGCTCAAGGATCTGGCGGATCAGTTGGGCGATGATCATGATCTGGCGGTGCTGACGGAGCTGACGCAGGCTCAGCCGGCATTGTTCGGCGACGACACCCTGCGTGAGCGACTCAACACTGCCATAGCAGAGCGTCGTAGCGAGTTGCAGAGCGCCGCGCTCAAGCTGGGGGAGAAGATCTATTCGGAGGCGCCTAAGGAGCTGGTGGCACGCTGGCAGCGCTATTGGGACGTCGCCGCCGACTGACCAAACTCAGCTGCGCTGCGAGCCAGGCATCAGGCGGCCTGGCTGTTGATCTCGTGAATCTTCAGCATTTTTTCCAGCTCCGTGCGGATGAAATCATCGTTGCAGCCGGGCAGGTACTCACGCAGCTTGCGGATCACCCACTGCTGGCCGCGGTCAACGAAGGTCAGGCGCTCGTCCAGCGACTCGATGGCCATGGCCTTACCGTAAAACGCACCGGTTTCGCGGTTGGGCTCGATGTTCAGATGATTCATGCAGTTCAGGACCAGCCGGCAGCTGTCGACCTCGCCCTGGCGGATCTGCTCGAGCAACTTCTGCTGGGTTGGATCGTTACACTGCTGCAGGCTTTCACCGGCGACCTTGGCCCCGGCGCGCTCCGCGCTCAGCAGGTCTTGAAGCAGTTGTGCTTCCCCTTCGGCGGTGTTCAGCATGTTCTGTTCACTCATGTCAGGTCTCCTGTTCAGCAGCCGGTGCACGGCGGGTGCCGTGCACACTGTCGACTGACGTGGAAAGGTCAGAGTTTCTTCGCTGAGACAATCTTTACCGGCGTCAGCGGTACGTTCTGCATCATGCTGCGGTTGCCAGTCGGCACCTGGGCAATCTGGTCGACCACGTCCATGCCGCGCACCACCTTGGCGAATACCGCATAGCCGAAGTCGCGGCTGCCATGGTCAAGGAAGTCATTGTCTCGGTGGTTGATGAAGAACTGACTGGTCGCCGAGTCGACGTTCTGTGTGCGCGCCATGGCGAGGGTGCCACGTACGTTGTGCAGACCGTTGTCGGCCTCGTTCTTGATCGGCTCACGGGTCTTCTTCTGGCTCAGGCCCTCGTTGAAGCCGCCGCCCTGGATCATGAAGCCAGGGATCACGCGGTGAAAGACGGTGCCGTCGTAGAAGCCGCTTTCGACATATTCGAGAAAGTTCTTCACGCTGACCGGGGCCTTTTCGGCCTCCAGCTCGATTTCGATTTCGCCCATGCTGGTGTTCAGCAGTACGTGAGGATTCTCCGCGGCGAACAGGTTGCCGGCGAGCAGCAGTGAGCAGGCGGCGAGTGCGAGTCGTTTCATGGTCTATTCCTGGTATGGGTAAGCCTGGGTCAGCCCGTTCATGCAGGCCGGTTGCACAGGTGCTTCAGCCGTCGTGCTTGGTGTTGCTCACCGGCTGAACAGGCGATTGCGCTTGTGCATCGTACGTCCTGATCAGGTCAATGAGAATCTGTGTGGCCGGACCGAGCGGTTTGTCGGGGTTCGTGTAGAGGTAGAAGAGTGGCCTGCGAACGCTGCCCTGGACCAGAGGCAGCGGCTTGAGGGCTCCTTCGGCCAGTTCGCGATGAATCATGTGCCGAGGTAGCCAGGCAAAGCCCAGGCCACTGCTGACGAAGCCGACCGAAGTGGCCAGGCTGCCGACCGTCCAGCGTTGTTCGGCCCCCAGCCAGCCGCTGTCGCGCGGCTGGCGCTGGCCGGAGTCGCGCACCACCACCTGCATCTGACTTTGTAGATCCTGGACGCTGAGCTTGCGTTGCAGCTGATGCAGCGAGTGGTTGGGGTGCGCGACAGCGATGAATTCGACAGTGCCCAGTTCCTGGCCAAGGTAGCCGGTGATATCCAGACCGCTGATCGCCAAATCCGCTGTGCCGTCCTTTAGAACCTCTTCAACACCGGACAGCACTTCTTCACGTAGCCGCACCCGGCAACCTCGGCTTTGCGGCATGAACGCGGTCAGCGCACGGATCAGCTTGGCGTTAGGGTAGGCGGCATCGACCACTAGCCGCACTTCAGCTTCCCAGCCTTGCTCCATGTGGTGCGCCAACTCTTCCAGCTGCCCGGCCTGGTTGACCAGCTGCCGGGAGCGGCGCAAAAGCACCTCACCGGCATCGGTCAGTACCGCCTTGCGGCCATCGATACGTAACAGGGGGACGCCTAATTGCTCTTGCATGCGCGCCACCGTATAGCTCACCGAGGATTGCGAACGATGCAGCATTTCGGCGGCCTGGGCGAAGCCGCCGTGGTCGATCACCGCCTGCAGGGTTCGCCATTGATCAAGGGTCACACGGGGCACTTTCATTCCATTGTTTTCCTGTTGCGTCGGTCTGGTACGCTGGCGGTCGCCTATTCGAGGAGCCCACACAAAAAATGAAAAGACTCTGCTTCGCTGCGCTCGTCATCTTCCCACTGAGTGCGCTTGCCGTCAGCTACCCCGTGGACCTCGAGCAGGACCTCAACGGCGCCGAGGTGCTGGCGAGCACCGAGACCATCGACCGCGATATGGCTGGCCTGGTACTGCAGAACCTTGGGGACCGCCCGGTCGAGTGTACCGCCTCGTTTCGCAACGGGCCGGAAATGCCGCGCACCCGACGGGTCACGCTTGAGTCAGGGGAAAGCAAGCCCATGACCGCCAAGTTCAAGCGCGATGTGATCCGCCTGCGCATCAAGCTGACCTGCGAGCCTCAGTGACGTTGGCCTGACTCGCGCTATCCGCCGAGGCGGCGAGCGAAGCCAATGTCGTTTGTCACGAGCTGAACTTCCGGTTCTAGCTGCCGGCCAGCTTGTCGTCGCGCAGTACAAAGACGACTCTGCGCGCGTCGGACGGGTTACTCTATGCCACGTTTTTTTCGACTTGCTTGAGGTGTCACCTTTGTTTGACCAATTCGCCCTCCACGAACGCCTGCTCAAGGCGGTCGCCGAACTCAAATTCGTCGAGCCGACCCCGGTGCAGGTAGCGGCTATCCCCCCCGCGCTGGAAGGGCGTGATCTGCGGGTGACGGCCCAGACCGGCAGTGGCAAGACCGCGGCCTTCGTGCTGCCAATGCTCAATCGGCTGATCGGCGATGCCGTGGTGCGTACCGATGTGCGTGCGCTGATCCTGCTTCCGACCCGTGAGCTGGCCCAGCAGACGCTCAAGGAAGTCGAACGCTTCTCGCAGTTCACCTTTATCAAGTCGGCGATGATCACCGGCGGCGAGGATTTCAAGGTCCAGGCGGCGATCCTGCGCAAGGTGCCGGACATCCTCGTCGGCACACCAGGCCGCATGATCGAACATCTCAACGCCGGTACCCTGATCCTCAAGGATGTCGAGTTGCTGATCCTTGACGAAGCCGACCGTATGCTCGACATGGGCTTCGCCGAAGACGTACAGCGCCTGGTGGGAGAATGTGCCAAGCGTCAGCAGACCTTGTTGTTCTCGGCTACCAGCGGCGGCGCCGCGCTGCGCGAAATGAGCGCCGCCGTGTTGCGTGATCCGTTGCACCTGCAGCTCAACCGCGTCAGCGAGCTCAACGAAGGTACGCGCCAGCAGATCATCACGGCCGAAAACACCGAGCACAAAGAAAAGCTGGTGCATTGGCTGCTGGCCAACGAGACCTACAAGAAAGCCGTGATTTTCACCAACACCCGCGTACAGGCAGACCGCCTCTATGGCCGTCTGGTCGCGGAAGGCGTGAAGGCCTTTGTTCTACATGGCGACAAGGATCAGAAAGACCGAAAGCTGGCCATCGACCGGGTCAAGGAAGGCGGGGTCAAGGTGCTGGTGGCCACCGATGTGGCCGCGCGTGGGCTGGATATCGAAGGTCTGGATCTGGTGATCAACTTCGACATGCCGCGTTCGGGCGATGAATATGTACACCGGATCGGCCGCACCGGCCGCGCTGGGGCTGAAGGCTTGGCCATCTCGCTAATCTGCCACAACGACTGGAATCTGATGTCGAGCATCGAGCGCTACCTTAAGCAGCGATTCGAACACCGCGTCATCAAGGGCCTGAAAGGCAGCTACATGGGGCCGAAGAATCTAAAGGCCTCGGGCAAGGCCGCCGGCACCAAGAAGAAAAAGGACGACAAGAAAAAAACCGCGGACAAGAAGGGCAAGGCCGCAGCCAAGCCAGTAGCCAAGCGGCCGAAGAACGCCAAACGCGAAGCGCCGGCGTCACCGCTCGTCAGTCAAGACGGTCTCGCGCCCCTGCGGCGGAAAAAGCCCGCAGCAGAATGATCTGCAATAGCCGGGGCGGCATCGCTGCCCTGGCTCGTTTCCATGCTTAGCGCTTTTCGGCCGGTGCAATATCGGCCTGCTTCTCCGCCTGCTCCACATGCTTGATGCGCTTCTCGTAGGCTTCGCATTCGCTGCCCAACTGCTCGGCAGTCTGCTTGACCTCCATATCTCTCAACTCTTCATTGATCTCCGCGGCTCGCTTCGGATTGCTTTCCGTAAGGGCGTTGACTCGATCAGCGAGCTGCTTGGCCTTGGCATTGATCTCGTCGGTGGTGCATTGGTCGGCGAGCGCTGGCTGGCTGGCCAGCAGGGCAAGGGTAAAAGGGATGATCAGGCGTTTCATGGCGCGCTCCTTTATTAACGACCTATCTGGTGGATCGCCAGTGGCGCGCTTTAGTTCAGCCTTTTGCGGTTGCGCTGGATCGAACCATGCCGCGGCGGATGGGGTCCGAATATCAATGGCCGCCTCCCGAAGCGGCGCAACAGGAGAACGGACATGACCTACGACTGGGACTTGATGCTACGCCTGCTGCGCGAAGCGCAGAAATCCGGTAACGAGAGCTTCGCGCCACGTCAGTACGCTGACGAGCATGCCTTGGCGGCGGAAGAGGCCGGCCAGCCAATGCCCAACATGGATTCCTTGAAGGCTGAGGCGCAAAACTACGAGAGCCTGCTGTTCGAAGGTGGTTTCATGGTGACGCGTCCGGAGGAGCAAGGCGGCAATGGCGAGAATTTCGTGCTGACTGACCGAGGCGTGCGCCTGATGGAGATGCTTGAGGGTGGGGCGGGTCGAACCGAGAACCGTCGCCGTCTGGACGAAAAAGGTGAGGCGGCTTTGACCCCGGAAGTATTCGACAGCGTAGCGGCAGCAGGCTAGTGCCGGTAGAAAGACGCCCCGCTGATGCGGGGCGCCGGTTGGGTCTTTACCGCAGCGGACCAACGGCCCCGCAAGATTTGTTAGCGGCGTGCTTCTGTAATATCGGCAACTGAGGGCGAGGTTTGCCGCTTTTTACGTCCAGCGACAACGCATAGTCGCCCCACCAAGGCCCTGCTGCCCAATACGTACTGGGAATGCAGTGCTGGCCCAGGTACTGGAGCAGGTTGTCCATGGCAACCACGGCCGATGGTGAGAAGTCCGGCGCCCCGTGCTCACCGATGAAGCCCCGCAGGCGATATCGGTTCAGCCACTCGACGAAGGGTTTTGCGCGAACCACGCCAATCATCGGGTCGTACTTCTCGTAGCGGTTGGTGTAATAGCCCGAGTAATCCTTATCGAAATACAGGTGGGCCTCAAACATCAGATTGTTGTTTGGGTCGCGCATCCATGAGTCCTTCACCAGCTGAGTGTTGTAGGACGGCCAGTGGAAGGCGCTTGACCAGCGATCGCCCGCGATGACGACCCAGTTGTCGGCGTCCAGGGTGCGGATACTTTTTGCAGCAGCCAGTGCGGCGGCGGGCCACTTTCCGTTAGTGGTGTGGGGCTCGTTCATCAAGCCGTAGCCATAGACTGCCGGGTGGTTGGCAACCTTTTGCGCAATACGCCGCCAGGCATCGGCAAACGCGCTCACGGGCACCTCGTTGGATCCGATCATCTTGCCGTGGTAGCGGTAGTAGTTATGCATGTCGAGGATGACCTGCATGTTGTATTTCTTTGCATGGTCGAGCGTTGCCAGCATGCGGCCAAGCTCAACGCTGTTCAGCTCGCCGTTGAGTCGCGGTTGAATCCGTTCCCAGCGAAACGGCAGGCGCACCAGCTTCAGATTGCGCTCAGCGTAACGTTTGAAATCAGCCTCTCCTGGATAGATGTACTGCTTCAGGTACACACCGGGCAGTGCGACATCTGCACCGAACTCCGCGCCGGCCAGGTTGATGCCGACCAGATTGATCGGATTCGCTGGCGCCACTCCGTCGGCAGCGGGTGCTGTGCTGCCAGCGCTTGGGCTCGTATTGCTGAAGCCGGTGCTGCTAACCGAGACGGTACGGGGATAACCTACAGCCTTGCCGTCGATAGGGCCGCCATCGACCATGACGGTCATGTTGCCGCCGGAATGGTAGATCAGCTTGATGGTGCGCACCTGGCCGCCGAAGAAACGGATTTTCGCGCCCTTGTGGAATGCCGCCTTGTTCTCCGCCGTCGCCTTGACCGAAATGCCGACGAATTTGCTGGTGTTGTACACGCCGTTGACGAAATCGCCACCGTTAAAGGCGTTGAGTGCAGTCGTCATGGAGGAGCCGGTCGCAGGTTGGCTAACGACCGGCTCTGGCGCCGGCGCAGCGGGCTTGCTTGGAGCAATTGGCGAAGCCGGAGCACTGCTGCTGGTGGCCGAGAACAGCTTGTTCGGGTAGCCGAGTTTGCCGCTTAGGGTCGCCCCGGAAAGCATTAGGCTCATGTTTTTGCCGGACACATACACGGCGTTGATCTTGCGCACCTGGCCGTCAGCCAACTTCACCGAGGAGCCGACCTTGAAGGCCGAGCGGTTCGCGCTGCTGGCGGGAATCGAATAACCTGCCGACCTGCGCCATACACCATTCAACCAGTCGTTATTGGTGTAGTTGTTGATTGCGCTGCTGTGGGATGAAGTATCAGCTGCGGCGTTGTTGCTGGGCGCTGTTACGGCACTACCTGCAGCGGCACTTACGCCAAGGGCCGAGACGCTTTTCGGATGGCCATTCTTGGATGCGTTCAGCGTCGCCCCCGAGAGCATCACGCTCATGTGGGCACCTGAAAAGTAAACCACTTTGACGGTGCGGACCTGCCCGTCTGCTGTCCGGACCTGGGCGCCTTTCTTGAACGCCGCTTTATTGGCTGCTGTGGCTGGGATCGAAAGACCGGCCGACTGGCGCCAGCTACCTTTGAGCCATTGCGGACCGGTGAAGTCATTGACCTTGGCAGTGGCGACTGTCTGCAGAGCGGAAGCCGTTGAGGCTGCAGCGGCGTGGGCCGTCTGGATTGGGCTGATCATGCCTAGAGTGGCTGCGAATAACGCAGCACCGAGCAGCACGTTACGTGTGCTAACCGTCGCTTTGACGAGCATTGATATCTCCGAAACTTAATACGACAAAGGGCCGAAGCCCTTTAAAAAGTGCGAAGGCATCCAAAGACCCATGCATCGAACGAAGCACCGACCGTTGACGCCACCAGGCAACGCTTTAGCGCCTCAGGAAGTTCCCGGTCGCTGCGTGCATAGGCTTTATATAGATTGATTATTAAATTTTGAACTTATATTGGCGCCAAAAAATCACATAAATAAAAATATTTAATGGCTGATTGCTATATAGCCACTACATAGTGGCTTATAAATATTGAAATGACATTATCAAGCAAGTTCCTGATTTAACTGATTTTGAATGCGGGACTACGAAACTTGACGGCGAAATTGGCCGAGCGTTACCGCTTTGCTTGAGCGGTTTGACTTTGAATGGTCATGCGCTTGGTTTTATTGCAGAGTGTTTCAGAACGAAGCCGCATTGTTCTAAGCGTCTGCAGGTTGCAATCGTAAGGAAATAAGGTGGGTTGACGGGCCGTGGCCGGCCCGTTGATCAACGAACCTGTTGCAGGCTGTCGACAGTCAGTTCCAATGCTTTGCGCATGTCCAGGCGAGCGGAGCGGCCAATGTCCTGATTGTCGAGCTGGTAGCTGCGCTCAGATGGCAGGATCGGCGCGGTCAGGTCATCAGCTTCAACTGCTTCGAAGTCGCTGTTGCGGCCGATGGTGAGCGCGCTTCGACGCAGCAGTTCACGCAGCTGTGCCGGCTCGAGGGCCGGGTTGATCGACAGCATTGCACCGACGACCCCCGTCACCATTGGCGTGGCATACGAGGTGCCGCAATGCACCTCACCGCGCTTGCCGAGTTCCAGCGTTGCCGCTCGGGTGCATGCCGAAGCGGTGATATCGACTCGCATGTCGATATTGGACGATGGGCGCTTGGTCACGTAGTCCGGGTGGTCTACCGGTACGTTCTTGCTGAAGTCGCGCTGATGCGCGCCCACCACCAGCAGTTGGTCAGTGATAAAGGAGGAGGGCAGCCGATAGTCGTCCTGGCCGGAGTGCGCCGATCCGTTACCGGCGGAGTTCACCACCAGCACGTCAGGATGCTCGCGGCGCAACCAGAGGAAGAATTCCTCAAGCAGTTCTTCATAGCCGCTCATCGCCACGCCGGAGCGCACCAGTGAATCGATCTTCTCGCCGTCCACGTCGAGCGTGCCGACGCGGTGAATACCCCAACTCCAGTTCAGCACGCGCACGCCGTCCTCGACCAGATTGACCGAGGCCGCGACGTTGGCGGTGATGCCTGCATCCGAGTTGCGCTCGACGATCACCTCGAAGCCGGAGCTGGTCGGTTCCAGAGCGCTGAGGAAGCCGCTGTCGCCTGGGTCGACGCTGCGTGCCGCGAGGATGCCGGTGACGCTGGTGCCGTGGTCCGCTGGAGACTCGGCATCACGCGCGTAGACGCAGGTGCGTGGCTTGGCTGGTTCGCAGCTGCCCAGGTAGGCCGCGAATTCGGGCGAATCGAAGTCGACGTCGCGCTCGATGATGCCAATCCGCACCGGATGGGTCTTGATCGAGGGTTTCTGGCCGGGCAACCGATGCAAATAGAAATCCACGGCATCGAGAAAGCGGTTGGCCACCCATTCACTGTTGCGAGGCTTGGTTTGTGTGTCTTCTTCCAGCGGCTCCTCGGCACCGGATTCCTCGATAACCACCGCATCCACGCTCGTTTCGCTACCCAGGCGCAGCACCAGCGCGTCGCGCTCGGTCAGGTTCTTGGCCGGCAACCGCAGCTGATAGGTATTGAGTGGGGCAATGGCGCCAACAACTTCGGCGCCATACTTCTTCGCCAGGCGTCGCGATTCCTCCAGTCCGTCGTGATCCTCTTCGATGATCAGGCTGACCAGGTCCACGTAGGTCGTCAGGCCATCCATGTTCTTGGCTACTTCGTCCGGGCTCGCCGGCACGACGTGGCTGCCGTTGAGGGTGAGCCAGACAGGATTGCTGTGGCGATCGCCTTGCTCCAGCCAGAGCGGACCGCTCTGGTGATCCTTTCGGTTCAGTGTCAGGCGGAGTCGCCCATTCTGTTGCTGAGCGGTTTCGACGGGTTTGCCGCCTAGCATCACTTGCAGATCCGCCTTGGCCACGCCTTCGCTGCGCAGGCAGAACGTTAGCTGCTCGGTGGAAAACAGGTCGCCGCAGCGCTGAAGGTCTTTGAGTCGCAGCGGCTGTTCCTCAGCAGCAGCGCTGCCAAGGCCAAGCGCGAGGGTGAGAGCGGATACGTATTGGGTGATGAGCCTCATGGACGACGTTGCAGGTAGTGCACGCTGAACAAATCCTGAGCGTCGGTCCATTGGCCGCTGCAGTCGAAGCCTGCGCTATTGGCCAGGTCGGCAAACGACTGCAAGGTGTATTTGTAGGAGTTCTCGGTATGCAGGCTTTCACCCGCATCGAAATGGAACCGCTGGCCCTCGATCATCACGTCCTGCGCCTCACGGCTGACCAGGTGCATCTCTATCCGCGAGTCCTGCTCGTTGAAAAATGCCCGGTGGGTAAAACGCGACGGGTCGATATCACTATCGAGCTCCTGGCGGATGCGCTGCAACAGGTTGAGGTTGAACGCGGCCGTGACGTGGGCGCGATCGTTATAAGCTGCCTCCAGGACGCTGCGGTCCTTGACCAGATCGACGCCGATCAACAGGCCACCGCCCGGTGGCAGGATTGCATGCAGATGCCCGAGCAGTTTGCGCGCTTCCAGCGGGGTGAAATTGCCGATGCTTGAGCCCGGGAAAAACACCAGCGGATGATGCAAGGTGAAATCGTCCGGCAGTTTCAGCTCGTCTGAAAAATCTGCGCAGGCTGCATGCACTTCGAGCCAGGGATAGTCTGCGGCGAGGCGCTGGGTACTCGTGAGCAGGAAGTCTTCAGAAATATCGATGCCAAGGTAACTGACCGGCCGCAGCCCCTCGAGCAGCAGGCGTACCTTGCGGCTGGCACCGCTGCCCAGCTCGATCAGATCGGTCTGTGGGCCGGCGATTTCCAGTATCTCGTTTGCCGCCTTGGCGAGGATCTTTTCCTCGGTGCGGGTCACGTAGTACTCGGGCTGCAGACAGATCTGCTCGAACAGCTCCGAGCCGCGTCGGTCGTAGAAAAACTTCGGCGAGATGTGCTTCGGCGATGCGGCGAAACCTTCCAGTGCCTCGTCGCGCAGGGAGCTGTCGTGCGTCGGCTGCGTCTGGTCATGAAAGTGTACGGCTAGTGCCATGTTTCATAGCTCCCTGGCCAGGCGCAGCCCGGCGAATTGCCAGCGCATCGCCGGCTGAAAAAAGTTGCGGTAGGTGGCGCGGATGTGCGACTCAGGTGTAGCGCAACAACCGCCGCGCAAGACCATCTGACCGGACATGAACTTGCCGTTGTATTCGCCCAGGCTGCCTTCGAGCGGATGGAAGCCGGGGTAGGGCCGATAGGCGCTGGCGGTCCATTCCCAGACATCGCCGAACAACTGTGCCGGCCCCTCATGCGGCACGCTGGCACAAACAGGTTGCAGATGGTCGCTTTCCAGAAAGTTGCCGCGCCTTGGCTGGTCGGTGGCGGCGACCTCCCATTCGGCTTCCGTGGGCAGCCTGGCGTCGGCCCAGCGTGCATAAGCGTCCGCTTCATAGAAGCTGATGTGGCAGACGGGCGCTTCGAGGTCCAGTGGCTGTAATCCGGCAAGTGTCATTTCGCACCAGCCGCCGTCCTCACGATGCCAATACAGCGGGGCGTTCCAGCCGTGCTGGCGGATATGCGCCCACCCATCGGATAACCAGAGTTCGCTTCGCGCGTAGCCGCCGTCTGCGATGAACGACAGGTACTCGCGGTTGCTGACCAAGCGGTCGGCCAGCTGAAAATCTTCGACGAATTGGCGGTGTCGCGGCGTCTCGCAATCAAAGGCGAAGCCACTACCAGCATGGCCGATATGACGCACGCCACCGGCATAGCTGTGCCAGCGAACACGGTCGTTATGCCGTGCGGGCGCAGGTTTCAAGTCGCTGCGATAGACAGGGTGCAGCGGGTTCTGCGCAAGGATGTGCTTGATGTCCATCAACAGCAATTCCTGATGCTGCTGCTCGTGCTGCAAGCCCAGCTCGACCCGGTGCATGATTTCGGCGGCGTGCTGTTGTGGCGGATGAGTCAGCAGCTCGCCCATTGCCCGGTCGACATGCTGGCGGAACCGGTAGACGTCCTCTACGCCAGGGCGCGAGATCAGCCCGCGCTGAACCCGTGGGAACGGCGTGCTGTGGGTTTCATAGTAGGAATTGAACAGGTGGTCGTAAGCCGCATTCAGTGGCTTGTAGCCTGGCAGATAAGGCTTGAGCAGAAATGCCTCGAAAAACCAGCTGATATGCGCCAGGTGCCATTTCGGCGGGCTGACGTCGGGCATGCTCTGGATGACGTAGTCTTCGATCTGCAGCGGTGCACAAATTGCTTCACTGGTGGCGCGAACCTGCTGGAAACGCTGCAGCAGGTGATCCATATCGGCCAGCACCGGTTGCTGTTTCGGCTGTTGTGCCAGGTTACCCATGGACATCCCCCTGATCGATGCATGGAGCGGCCAAAAACCGCCTCTATAAGCGACCCGAAGCGAGGCGCAAAAGTTTCTGCGGCGTGCGGCTGGTCGCCTCTTTCAAGATATTCATGAAAGCAGCCCAGCATTGAATCGCCAGGCTGCTCGACGCTCATCCGCCTTCCATCATCTGCTGTTCCACAGCTTGGCCGGTCCAGCCTGAAAAAAAACCGACCGGCTAATCGGTCTCCACCGGCGGGACTGGCCGGATCAGAATTTCGTTAACGTCCACATGGCCTGGTTGCGACAGCGCATAGACCACCGCGCGAGCAATGTCGTCGGGCTGTAGCGCATAGGGGGGCGGCTGGTCGAACAGTGGTGTATCGACCATGCCTGGTTCGATCAGCGTGACGCGCACGCCGGTGCCGCGCAGCTCTTCGCGCACGCTCAGGCCCATGCCGGTCACCGCCCATTTGCTAGCGCTGTACATGGAGCCGGGGATCACGAAGCGGCCCGCGGCTGAGCCGGTCAGCAGCAAATGGCCACGGCTGGTCTTGAGCGCTTCGAGGCTGCAGCGCAGCGTCAGGCCGACGCCGTAGACGTTGGTGAGCAGCATCTCGCGCCAGATTTCGGGATCGGCGCCACTGAAGCCGCCTTCGCTGCCCGGCATGCCGGCATTGGCATAGACCGCATCGAGCTGGCCGAAATGAGCCAGTACCTGCTCCACCATGGCCTGCTGCTCGGCGTACTCCTTCACGTCACAGCGGATCGCCAACGCGCGCTCAGGGCCGCCAAGCTCGCTCACCAGTCGCGTCAATTTGTCCTCGGAGCGCGAGGCGAGGGCAACGCGGTACCCGGCTTCGGCCGCGAGGCGGGCAGTGGCAGCGCCTATCCCGGAGGAGGCACCAGTGATCAGAAGTACCGGATCGCTCATGGTCGTCCTCGTCAGCTGGCAGAAGCCTCAATAGTTCGGCGGGGTTTCTGGGATGCCGGTGTCGTCATCGAGGGCTGGCATGGTCCAGGGCTCGAGGCGCTGATCCTTGTCTTCGACATCCAGCCTGGCTTGCTCGATGACGCTGCCGAGGCGCTGTGGGCTGGTATATTCCTCGCGTGACACGTTGGCAACGCGTAGCACTTCGGTACCGCTGCCCGACATCACGGTAAAGCCGAAGCTGTCGTCGTCAGGGTTGGCGCTGGTCACGCAACCGCAAGGTAGAAAGGCTTCTGAAACGAGCTGCATCGCTTCGTCCAGGTTCAAGGCTTGGTTGCTCATGGGTTTCTCCGTCTTCGGGCTGTATGAAGTTGACCGCCAAGCGGCGCTGCCGTTTCCTTTGACGCGACGGGATGTGCTGAGTCGGCCTTGTGGATGAGCCGCTGCGGCAGCATATTCAGAAGATGACAGACTCCCTCGTCCATGCAGCGCTGGCTGCGTTCCACCCTGCCGTGGCCGGCTGGTTCGGTCGCAGCTTTCCGGCGCCGACTCCCGCTCAGGCCCGCGCCTGGCCTCTGATACGCGGCGGTCAGTCGACGCTGGTAGCAGCGCCCACTGGCTCGGGCAAGACGCTCACGGCCTTTCTCGCCGCCATTGACCAGCTTGTGCAGCAGGGCGTTGCCGAAGGCGGTCTCCCGGACCAGACCTCGGTACTCTACGTCTCGCCGCTCAAGGCGTTGTCCAACGATATCCACGTGAATCTGGAACAGCCGCTGGCGGGTATCTCCGCGCAGCTGCAAGCGCTCGGTCTGCCACCGCTGGAAATTCGCACCGCCGTGCGCACCGGCGACACGCCGCAGGCCGAGCGCGCGGCGATGCGCAAACGGGTGCCGCATATTCTGGTGACCACGCCGGAATCGCTTTATGTGCTGCTCGGTTCCGAGTCCGGTCGGCAAATGCTGGCTGGTGTGCGCAGCGCGATCGTCGATGAGATTCATGCCATCGTGGGTAACAAGCGTGGCAGCCATCTGGCGCTGTCGCTGGAGCGGCTGGAGGCGTTGTGCGCACGTCCGCTGGTACGGGTCGGCCTGTCGGCAACGCAGAAACCCATCGAGGCAGTTGCTGATTTTCTGGTCGGGGCGGGACGCCGCTGCGAAATCGTCGATGTGGGCCACGGCCGAGCGCGTGACCTGGCGCTGGAGGTGCCACCGGTCCCGCTGGAAGCGGTAATGAGCAACGATGTCTGGGAGCTGGTGTACGACCGGCTTGCCGCATTGGCGGCTGAACATCGGACCACCCTGGTTTTCGTCAACACCCGGCGCATGGCCGAACGGGCCGCGCGGCATCTCAGTGAGCGTCTCGGCAACGCAGTGGTCGCCGCCCATCACGGCAGCCTGGCGCGCGAACAACGGCTGGATGCCGAGCAGCGCCTCAAGCGCGGCGAGCTTCGGGTGCTGGTGGCTACTGCTTCGTTGGAGTTGGGCATCGATATCGGTGATGTCGAACTGGTCTGCCAGCTGGGCTCGCCGCGCTCGATTTCCGCCCTCCTGCAACGCGTCGGGCGCGCCGGACATCAGGTCGGTGGCGTGTCCAAGGGGCGCCTGTTTCCCAGCTCACGCGACGATTTGATCGAATGCGCCGCCTTGCTCGACAGCGTGCGTCGCGGTGAGCTGGATACGCTGGTGATTCCCAAAGCGCCACTGGACGTGCTGGCGCAGCAGATCGTGGCCGAGGTGTCGTGCCAGGAGTGGCAGGAAGACGCGCTGTTGACGCTGATTCGCCGGGCGATGCCTTACGCACAATTGAGCGAGACGGACTATCAGGCGCTGCTGGCAATGCTCGCCGAGGGCTACACCACCCGTCACGGTGCGCGCGGCGCCTATCTGCACCGTGACTTGGTCAGCCGCAGCCTTCGCGGGCGACGCGGCGGCCGTCTGACCGCGCTGACCTCCGGCGGCACCATCGCTGACAACGCCGACTATTCGGTCCTGCTCGAACCCCAGGGCTTCAACATCGGCACGGTCAACGAGGATTTTGCCGTTGAGAGTCTTGCCGGTGACGTCTTCCAGCTGGGCAATACCTCCTACCGCATCATCAAGGTCGAATCTGGGCGGGTGCGGGTAGAAGACGCGCAAGGCCAGCCGCCGAATATCCCGTTCTGGATTGGCGAGGCGCCCGGGCGTAGCGACGAGTTATCCGCAGCGGTGGCGCGACTGCGAGGGGAGGTTGATGAGCGTCTGGCGGACGCCGAGTCTCGTAGGAGCCAGCTTGCTGGCGATGCTTTTACGCAGCCAGGGATCGCCAGTAAGCTGGCTCCTACAACGCCGGAAACTGCCGAGGCCACATCAAAGCTGCAGCTTGCCATCGACTGGCTCACCGACACCCTTGGCCTGCCAGACGCTGCGGCGCGCCAGATCGTCGAGTACCTGGCGCGCGCCCGTTCCGCGCTGGGCGCGCTGCCGACGCAGCAGCGGTTGATCATGGAGCGCTTCTTCGACGAGTCCGGCGGCACCCAGTTGGTCATCCATTCGCCGTTCGGCAGTCGGATCAACCGTGCCTGGGGCCTGGCGCTGCGCAAGCGCTTCTGCCGCACCTTCAACTTCGAGCTCCAGGCCGCGGCGACCGAGGACGCGATCATTTTTTCGCTGTCCACCAGTCACAGCTTCCCGCTCGATGAGGTGTGGCGCTACCTGCACCCTAACAGCGCCGAGGCGGTGCTGATCCAGGCGCTGCTCGATGCGCCGCTTTTCGGTGTGCGCTGGCGCTGGAACGCGACTACCGCTCTGGCGCTGCCGCGAATGGCCGGCGGGCGCAAGGTGGCGCCGCAACTGCAGAGAATGAAGAGTGAAGATCTGCTTGCCACTGTTTTCCCGGACCAGGTCGCCTGCCTGGAGAACATCGTCGGCGAGCGGGAGGTGCCGGACCATCCGCTGGTTGCACAGACGCTCAATGACTGCCTGCACGAGGCCATGGACAGCGAAGGCTGGCTGGCGCTGTTGCGGCGCATCGAGGCGGGCCAAATCGAGCTGCTGGCGCGCGACCTGCCGACACCGTCGCCGCTGGCCATGGAAGTGCTGGGCGCGCGGCCGTACGCCTTTCTCGACGATGCGCCACTGGAAGAGCGCCGAACCCAGGCCGTGCTCAATCGCCGCTGGACCGACCCTGAATCTTCCGATGACCTCGGCGCGCTGGATGCCGCTGCGATCCAAGCGGTGAGCGAGGAAGCCTGGCCCCAGGCACGCAATCCGGATGAGTTGCACGAAGCGCTGACGGGGCTCGGCTGCATCGCTGAAGTGGAAGCGCAGGCCGATCCCCAGTGGCTGGCCTGGCTGAGCGAACTGGCTCGTGGCGGGCGCGCAACGCGGATGCAGGTCGCGCAGGATCGCGCGCTCTGGTTACCCATCGAGCGTCTGGCGCTGTTGCAGTCGATCTATCCCAGCAGTCATTGCGAGCCGGTCCTCAAACCGTTGCCCGGTTTCGATCAGCACTCTAGCGAAGACGACGCGTTGGTCGAGCTGATCCGCGCGCGCCTGACCGGCTTCGGCCCCTTGCCGGTACCGCTGATCGCCCGGCCGCTGGCCTTGCCGGCCTCGGCCGTTGCGCTGGCGCTGACGCGCCTGGAGTCCGAGGGCTATGTGCTACGCGGCCGCTTCACGCCTGGCGCACGTGAAGATGAGTGGTGCGAGCGGCACCTGCTGGCGCGTATCCATCGTTACACGGTCAAGCGCCTGCGCCGCGAAATCGAACCGGTCGAGCGCGCCGATTTCATGCGGTTTCTGTTCGACTGGCAGCACCTATCCGAGGCCACGCGAATGCAGGGCCGCGAGGCGCTCGGTACCGTGGTCGAGCAACTGGAAGGTTTCCAAGCCGCTGCGGGCGCTTGGGAAAGCGACCTGCTGCCTGCGCGCTTGAAGGATTACGGCGGCACTTGGCTCGATGAGTTATGTCGCTCCGGGCGCATCGTCTGGACACGCCTGGCCGGGCGGATCAAAGCCAGCAGTGGGCCGGTGCGCGGCACGCCCATCGTGCTACTCCCGCGTCGGCAGCTGGCGGCCTGGTATGCACTGGCCAGCGAGGCGCCGCAGCCCGAGCTTTCTTCACGCGCGCAGCGGGTGTTCGAGATGTTGCAAGGGCAGGGTGCTTTGTTCTTCGACGAACTCCAGCAGGATGCACGCCTGTTGCGCAGCGAACTGGAGGATGCGCTGGGTGAGCTGGTCGCGGTAGGGCTGGTCAATGCGGACAGCTTCGCCGGTCTGCGGGCGCTATTAGCGCCCGCTGCGAAGCGTTCACGCAGCACCCGACAGAGCCGCGGCGGCGCTTTCATCGGCGGCATGGCTGATGCCGGCCGTTGGGCGCTGGTGCGCAAAGGCACGCCGGCGCCGGTCGACACCTCGGCGCGCCGGCCCGCGCTCGACCCCGAAGCGCTGGAGCACATTGCGATGACCTTGCTGCGTCGCTACGGCGTGGTGTTTTGGCGCTTGCTGGACCGGGAGGCGGATTGGCTGCCGCCCTGGAGGGATCTTCTGCGGGTCTACCATCGGCTCGAAGCGCGTGGAGACCTTCGCGGCGGGCGTTTCGTGGCGGGCGTGCCGGGCGAACAGTTCGCCTTGCCCGAAGCGGTTGGCCTGCTGCGTGAGGTACGCAAGCGCCCGCTGGCCGGCGAGATGATTGCCGTTTCGGCGGTTGACCCGTTGAATCAGGTCGGCACGCTGCTACCTGGCGAGCGCGTACCCGCTATTGCAGGCAACCGCATCCTCTATCGTGACGGTGTACCCCTGGCGTTGCTGATTGCCGGAAAACCGGAGCTGCTCGCAGAGCTGGACGAAGACGACCAGCGAAAGGCCAGGCAACTGCTGGCGGTGGCGCGGCGTTAGTACTGCACTGACTCCCATGGTGGGAAGGGTTGACCGTGCGAGTTCGGTCGTTCGGTTGCATGTGATTCATCTCGATGGGCAAGCACTGAAAAAACGTCCGGAGACGCAAACAAAAAGGCCGGCTGCGAACGCTCGCAGCCGGCCTTTTCGTCCCTCGATAAACCTCAGCCGGCGACCAGCACGCGGATCGCCTCCAGACGCAGACCGGCCTTCTCCAGCATCGACAGGCCTTCCTCGCGCTGCTTGCGCACGGCTTCGATCTCGCTATCGCGCACGCTCGGGTTGACCGCTTGCAGTGCCGTCAGGCGTGCCAGCTCTTCGTCGAGGCTCGCCTTCAACTTGCGTTGTGCTTCGGCGACGCGCTCGGTGTGGCGCGGGGTGACCTTGGCTTCGGCGTCGGCGATCTGCTTGGCCAGTACGTCGCGTTGGGCCTGGACGAACTTGTTGGCACTTGCGCGAGGCACGCTTTCCAGCTGATCGGTCAGGGTTTCGAACGCGACTTTCGAAGCCAGGTCATTGCCGTTCGAATCCAGCAGGCAGCGCAGCGCCAAAGGCGGCAGGAAGCGATTGAGCTGCAGCGCACGCGGCGCCACCACTTCGCTGACATACAGCAGTTCCAGCAGCACGGTACCGGGCTTGAGTGCCTTGTTCTTGATCAGCGCGACCGCGGTGTTGCCCATGGAGCCGGACAGCACCAGGTCCATGCCGCCCTGTACCATGGGGTGTTCCCAGGTCAGGAACTGCATGTCTTCGCGGACCAGCGCCTGCTCACGGTCATAAGTAACGGTGACCGCCTCGTCGTCGCCGAGCGGGAAGCTGGCGTCGAGCATTTTTTCACTGGGGCGCAAGATCAGGGCGTTCTCGGAATGGTCTTCGCTGTCGATACCGAAGGCGTCGAACAGCTCTTCCATGTAGATCGGCAGAGCGAACTGGTCGTCCTGCTCTTCGATGGCTTCAACCAAGGCCTTGCCCTGTTCGCCACCGCCGGAGTTGAGTTCCAGCAGGCGGTCGCGGCCGGCGTGCAGGTCGGCTTCCAGCCGCTGGCGCTCGGCGCTGGCCTCTTCGATGAGCTTCTGGAACTCGTCGTCGTCACCTTCTTCCAGCTGATTCAACAGGCGCGGCCCGAACTGATGCTGCAGGGCGTTGCCGGTGGGGCAGGTGTTGAGGAAGGCATTGAGCGCTTCGTGGTACCACTTGAACAGACGTTCCTGCGGGCTGGTTTCCAGGTAGGGCACGTGCAGCTGGATAACATGGGCCTGGCCGATCCGGTCGAGACGGCCGATGCGCTGTTCCAGCAGGTCAGGGTGCGCCGGCAGATCGAACAGCACCAGATGATGCGCGAACTGGAAGTTGCGGCCTTCACTGCCAATCTCGGAACAGATCAGCACCTGCGCGCCGAACTCTTCGTCGGCGAAGTAGGCGGCGGCGCGGTCGCGCTCGAGGATGCTCATGCCTTCATGGAATACGGTGGCTGGGATGCCGGAGCGCACGCGTAGGGCGTCTTCCAGATCCAGCGCGGTCTCGGCGTGGGCACAGATGACCAGCACCTTGAACTTTTTAAGCATTTTCAGCGTGTCGATCAGCCACTCGACGCGCGGATCGAAGGTCCACCAGCGGTTCTGTGCGTCCGGCTCTTCCTGCTGGCTCTGGAAGCTGACTTCCGGATACAGCTCGGCGTGCTCACCCAACGGCAGCTCCAGGTACTCGGCGGGGCAGGGCAGCGGATAGGGATGCAGCTGACGCTCAGGGAAACCGCGCACAGCGGCGCGGGTGTTGCGGAACAAGAGGCGGCCCGTGCCGTGGCGGTCGAGCAGCTCGCGGATCAGGCGGCTGCTGGCTTCGATGTCGCCATCGGTGGCCGCGGCGAGCAGCGCTTCACCTTCGGCGCCGAGGAAGTCATGGATGGTCTGGTGCGCTTCCTGCGACAGCCGGCCTTCGTCGAGCAGTTCCTGCACCGCGCGGGCGACCGGCTGATAGCTGGCGCTCTCGGCGCGGAAGGCTTCGAGGTCATGGAAACGATTCGAGTCGAGCAGACGCAGGCGGGCGAAGTGGCTTTCCTGGCCGAGCTGTTCGGGCGTTGCGGTCAGCAGCAGAACGCCAGGTATGACTTCAGAGAGCTGTTCGACCAGCTTGTATTCGGCACTGGCGTTTTCCGGGTGCCAGACCAGGTGATGCGCTTCGTCCACCACCAGCAGGTCCCAGCCGGCGGCAAAGGCTGCGTCCTGAGCGCGCTCGTCGTCTTTCAGCCATTCCAGCGAGACCAGTGCGAGCTGGGTGTCTTCGAAGGGGTTGCTGGCATCGCTCTCGATGAAACGCTCGTCATCGAACAGTGCGACCTCCAGATTAAAGCGGCGGCGCATTTCCACCAGCCACTGATGCTGAAGATTTTCCGGAACCAGGATCAACACGCGCTTGGCGCGGCCAGAGAGCAGCTGGCGATGGATCACAAGGCCGGCTTCGATGGTCTTGCCCAGGCCCACTTCGTCCGCGAGCAAAACGCGTGGAGCGATTCGGTCGGCGACTTCACGAGCAATATGCAGCTGGTGTGCAATGGGTTGCGCACGCACGCCGCCCAGGCCCCACAGCGAAGAGGTCAGCTGTTTGCTCTGGTTTTCCAGCGTGTGGTAACGCAGCTTGAACCAGTTCAGCGGGTCGATCTGCCCGGCGAACAGGCGATCACTGGCAAGGCGGAACTGGATAAAGTTCGACAGTTGGGTTTCCGGCAGCGTGCGGGCTTCGCTCTGTGCGGTCAGGCCGTGATAGACCAGCAGGCCATCGACATCGTCGACCTCGCGCACGGTCATCTTCCAGCCTTCGAAATGCGTGATCTCGTCGCCCGGAACAAAACGCACACGGGTCAGCGGGGCGCTGCGGGCGGCGTACTGGCGAGTCTCACCCGTTGCGGGATAGAGCACGGTGAGCATGCGGCCATCTTGCATGAGGATGGTTCCCAGACCGAGTTCCGCTTCGCTGTCGCTGATCCAGCGTTGCCCCGGTAGATACTGCTGCGCCATGCCCTGCCTCCCGCTGTAAAAAAGCCCGCTATATTAACGGAACACTGCCGATAGAGCGACGATAGATACCGCGCCAGTCAGTGTAGCGTTGCTGTTAAAGTCGACAGCAAGTTAAGCGTTCGGTTGGTTCAGGGCTGCTCGAATGGCCCTTGACCTTGGCGTAGCTTTTGGAGAGCACAGATGCTGCCAGTCATTCCACCCGGTACAGTCCAGGTCACCGCGCAACAGGACGTGGTCAAACCGAGACCTGATATCGCGCCGGTGACGCCCGTTCAGCCGAGCGCCAACGAAAGCTCGGTGGGCCTCGATCGTCGTCACCCGCAGGAAGCCGAGCAGATGCTTCGCGACGAGCAGCGCAGGCGGCAGCGTCGTCGTGGCTATACCGCTCAGGAGCTGGCCGAAGGCGAGACCGCCGAAGAGGATCAGGCCGCCCTTGAAGAGCTTCCGCGACAGGGGTTATGGGTGGATGTCGAGGTTTGATCCGTCTGGAATAGCCAACAGTGAGGTGATCGAGCTGCCAGACGCGGATCTGCGCTACTTCCCGCAATGGGTCGATCCAGGCCTGGCGGATCAATGGCTGTCGCAGCTTTCAGCGCAGACGCCATGGTCCCAACCACAGATCAAACTCTATGGCCGCAGCATCGCCGTGCCGCGACTGGTCGCCTGGTATGGCGATGCTGACGCGCTCTACCAGTATTCAGGCCTCACTCACGAACCGCTTCCCTGGACGCCATTGTTGGCTGATATCCGTCAACAGGTGGAACAGCAGGTCGGCCAGTCATTGAACGGTGCGCTGCTCAATTTCTATCGCGACGGGCAAGACGCCATGGGCTGGCACAGCGATGACGAGCGAGAGCTGGGCCATCAGCCCCTGGTAGTCTCGCTCAATCTGGGCGCAACGCGGCGTTTCGATTTTCGTCGCAAGGGAACCAACAGGATTGCGCACTCCATCGCGCTCGAGCATGGATCGCTGCTGGTCATGAGCGGTCTCACGCAGCATCATTGGCAGCACCAGATCGCCAGAACACGAAAGGTCCGAGCACCGCGCCTCAACCTGACTTTCCGCCAGATCATCCGCGAGCCCATCCTATGAGCAGTGACGAAAAGCTGATCGACTTCAGCGCTGAACGTGAAAAGCGCATCCACGACATCAAGGAAAAGCGACTCGTCGAGATGCGCCAGGCCTTCGAGCAAGTGCTACCGCTGAGCAAGTCGAAGAAAAAGCCCAAGACCAAGCCGAAAAAGCGCTGACAGGTCTCTCTGACCGTCCGTTTCCAAGCCAGTGCGACGGCCGATCGCGTGGCTTCTGTCCCGCCGCATCCTTCTGACACCCCGTTTTTTTTGATCCAGATCAGCTCCTGCGAAGCCTTTATTCAAAGGCTCCGCAGCGATTGACGTCGGTCAATTTTTTTATCGGCAGGGAGGAAGACTATGCAGCCATCAGACAGCTAAACAGCTTGGAGGTAGGAAATCATGTTCGTCGATAATGTGGTGCTCGCAGGGGTGGTCACGGTCGGCCTTATGGTCGCCTTCCTCGGTGGTTTCGGATATTTCATCTGGCGGGACGCGCATAAGAAGCGGTGATCCGGCTAGAGGCAAAGAGCACGCAAGGCATTTGGGCGACTTAGGTCGCCCTTTTTTTTGCCTGCGTTTCAGCGACGACGCAGGGGTCGCATGAACCGAGTGGCGGGTTCAGGGCGGGATATTGATTCATTGGCACACCGTGGCTTGGCGGCTTAGCGTGTGCTTGAAGGCTGCTCCGCTGGGTACCGATGCGCCTCATGTCGCTGGGGCCAGTCAATTGCCGAAGGGCGACAATCAGACGCCCTAGTGCGCGGGCCTCCCCGCATAGTTCAGCAGCCGTCAAACGATGGGCTTGTGCGGCGGAAGGCTCTAACGATGTTCGTTGATTCAGCCAATTGAGACCGGGGGCAGGGCCTTGATTTCGACGGTTTGTGCCTTGCGCGGGGCGAGAATTTCGGCCTCGCCGTCAACGACCATCTCGTCGCGCTGGTTGAATACCTGAGTGGCGATGCGGACGCGAAACTTTGGCAGCTTCTCGAGAATCTCCAAGCGCACGGTCAAGGTGTCGCCAAGCTTCACCGGCAAGGCGAAACGCATCGTCTGGCCGAGATAGATGGTGCCTGGTCCGGGCAGCTCGCACGCCACGGCTGCGCTGATCAGTGCGCCGCTGAACATGCCATGGGCGATGCGCTCACGGAAGATCGTCGAGGCGGCGAATTCGGCATCCAGGTGGACCGGGTTGTGGTCGCCTGACATTGCGGCGAACAGTTGAATGTCGCGTTCTTCTACGGTCTTGCTGTAGGTGGCCTTTTGGCCCACTTCCAGGTCAGCGTAGGGGGTATTGCTCAATGTGCTCATGCGTAAACCTCGGAATACGGAAACGGACGATAGGCCCAGCCTCGACAGAAGCCGCGGCAGGAAATAGCGGGCGCGCCGGTGCGGGCGCTTGGGTGGCAGCATTCTAGAGGTCTGTGGCGGGGTTGTCCTGTTCCAGGGCAGGGTTAGCGCAGTGGCTGGAGATTCACATCACTGATTACACCCGCCTCGCTATTGCGCGGTACAGCGGAGCTGTTAAGTTCGCCTCAGCCCGCCGCGAGTGGGCCAGACACTCTCAGGTATAGAGGCCAATAACAATGCAACCTGACTTCTGGAATGACAAACGCCCCGCTGGTGTGCCCAACGACGTGGACCTGGGCGGCTTTCGCTCAGTGGTGGAGGTATTCGAGCGCTCCTGCAAGACTCACGCAGACCGTCCCGCTTTCAGCAATATGGGTGTGACGCTGACCTATGCGGACCTGGAACGTTACTCGGCGGCTTTCGCGGCCTGGCTACAAAATCACACCGACCTGCAGCCTGGTGACCGCATCGCAGTGCAGATGCCCAACCTGCTGCAATACCCCATTGCTGTGTTCGGTGCGTTGCGCGCCGGGCTTATCGTGGTCAATACCAACCCGCTGTATACCGCGCGGGAGATGCGCCACCAGTTCAAGGATTCCGGTGCGCGGGCACTGGTGTACCTGAATACTTTCGGGAAGCTTGTGCAGGAGGTTGTACCCGACACCAGTATCGAGGTCCTCATCGAGGCGCGTATCGGCGACATGCTGCCTTCGCTCAAGGGGTTGCTCGTCAACGCTGCAGTCAAGCATGTTAAGAAGATGGTGCCGGCTTATAGCCTGCCGCAGTCCGTGTCGTTCAAGCACGTGCTGCGTGATGGCGGGCGGCATGGCCTCAAGCCGGTTGCGCTGACGCTGGACGATATTGCAGTCCTGCAATACACCGGCGGCACGACTGGCGTGGCCAAAGGCGCCATGCTGACCCATGGCAACCTGGTGGCGAATATGCAGCAGGTTCACGCCAACATGCAGCAGCTGGACGAGCAAGGGCATACGATCATTAAGGAAGGGCAGGAAATCATGATCGCGCCGCTTCCGCTGTACCACATCTACGCCTTCACAGTTAACTGCATGTGCATGATGGTGACCGGCAACCATAATGTGCTGATCACCAATCCTCGCGACATTGATGGTTTCGTCAAAGAGCTGCAGAAGTGGGAGTTCACAGCCTTCCTCGGACTGAATACCTTGTTCGTCGCGCTCATGTCGCATCCTGAATTCAAGAAAATCAACTTCGCCTCGCTCAAAGGCACCAACTCAGGCGGCACGGCGCTGGTTTCCGCGGTAGCCGAGCGCTGGAAGGGCATGACTGGCGTCACTGTGACCGAAGGCTATGGCTTGACCGAAACTTCACCTGTGGTCTGCGCGAATCCGCATGGTGAACATTCACGTCTGGGAACCGTCGGCCTGCCGGTGCCGGGCACGACGTTGAAAGTGATCGACGATGACGGCAGCGAGCTTCACCTCGGCGAGCGCGGTGAACTCTGCGTCAAAGGTCCGCAGGTTATGAAGGGTTACTGGCAACGCCCAGACGCGACTGCCGAGGTGCTGGATCCTGAGGGGTGGCTTAAGACTGGTGATGTCGCGGTGATTGATGCCGATGGCTTCGTCCGCATCGTTGATCGCAAGAAGGACCTGATTATTGTGTCCGGCTTCAACGTCTACCCCAACGAGATCGAGGACGTGGTCATGGCGCACCCGAAGGTAGCTGCCTGCGCAGCGATCGGCGTGCCCGACGAGAAGTCCGGTGAAGCCGTGAAGTTGTTCGCTGTGCGCAGCGACGCCAGCCTGACCGTCGATGAGCTGAAGGCGTATTGCAGGGAAAACTTCACGGGCTACAAGGTGCCCCGGCACGTGGTCTTCCGAGATTCGCTTCCGATGACACCTGTGGGCAAGATTCTTCGCCGGGAATTACGCGATCAGGCGTGAGCCGAGCGACGCCTGATGACGCTCTAGAAGTGACCGGCTAATCCAGCTCGGTCACTTTGTGTCCTTTCTGAGCTAGCCGGACACTGTTCGGCCAGTTTCAAAACTGCTAACCTCCAGTCCACTTTTTGGCGGGAACTTCCGTACAAAAATTAACAAAACACAACAAAACAGCTGCTATATGCAGTAAAGCTGTCGCTTAGGAGTGGGGTTTCATGACCGATAACTTCTGGAAGGATAAGTATCCTGTCGGGGTCAAGAGCGAGATCAATCCCGATGAGTACCAGAACATTCAGGCTGTGCTCAAACAGTCCTGTGAGCAATTCGCAGACAAACCGGCCTTCAGCAACCTCGGCAAGACCCTGACCTACGGTGAGCTGTACAAACTGTCCGGTGAGTTCGCAGCCTATCTCCAGCAGAACACCGATCTGCAGCCCGGCGATCGCATCGCGGTCCAGCTTCCCAACGTTCTCCAGTACCCCATTGTCGTGTTCGGCGCCATGCGCGCTGGTCTTATCGTGGTTAATACCAACCCGCTCTACACGGCGCGGGAGATGGAGCACCAGTTCAATGATTCCGGCGCCAAGGCCCTGGTCTGCCTGGCCAATATGGCCCACCTGGCTGAAGAAGTGCTTCCGAAAACCGGCATCCGCCACGTGGTGGTGACCGAAGTTGGCGACATGCTGCCGACCGTCAAGCGCATGTTGGTCAATGCCGTGGTCAAGCATGTAAAGAAGATGGTGCCGGCTTACAACTTGCCTAAGGCGGTCAAGTTCACCGATGCCATGGCACTCGGGCGTGGCAAGGTGGCGCGGGAAGCCAATCCGGCCAGCGATGACGTGGCGGTTCTGCAATACACCGGGGGTACTACAGGCGTAGCCAAGGGAGCGATGCTGAGCCACCGCAACATCGTCGCCAACATGCTGCAGTGCCGCGCGTTGATGGGCTCCGAGCTGGGTAATGGTTGCGAAACCATGGTTGCGCCGCTGCCGCTGTATCACATCTACGCATTCACCTTTCACTGTATGACCATGATGCTGATCGGCGCGCATAACGTGCTGATCACTAACCCACGCGATCTGCCGACCTTCGTCAAGGATCTCGGCAAGTACCGTTTCACCGGTTTTGTTGGCCTCAACACTTTGTTTGTGGCGCTGTGCAACAACGAAGACTTCCGCAAGCTGGATTTCTCTTCACTGAAAGCGACGTTCTCCGGTGGTATGGCCCTTCAATTGGCCGCTGCTGAGCGCTGGCAGCAAGTCACTGGCTGCGAGATCTGCGAAGGCTTCGGCATGACCGAAACCAGCCCGGTGGTCTCGGTCAACCCGTTCGGCGGTATTCAGATCGGCACGATCGGCATCCCGATGCCATCGACATTGTGCAAAGTCATCGACGATGAGGGTAACGACCTGCCGATGGGCGCAATCGGCGAACTCTGCGTCAAGGGTCCTCAGGTGATGAAGGGATACTGGCAGCGCCAGGATGCCACTGATGAAATCCTGGACGCTGACGGTTGGTTGAAGACAGGCGATATCGGCATCATCCAGGACGACGGCTACATGCGCATCGTCGACCGCAAGAAAGATATGATTCTGGTCTCCGGATTCAACGTCTATCCCAACGAACTGGAAGACGTGCTCGCGACCCTACCCGGTGTGCTGCAGTGTGCTGCTATCGGTGTACCGGACGAACGAGCAGGCGAGGCGATCAAGCTGTTTGTGGTGGTCAAGCCGGGCGAAAGTCTGACCAAGGAGCAGGTCATGCAGCACATGCATGACAACGTAACGGGCTACAAGCGGCCCAAGACCGTCGAGTTCCGCGACAGCTTGCCGACCACCAACGTGGGCAAGATCCTGCGCCGCGAATTGCGTGACGAAGAGCTGAAGAAGCTCGGAAAGAAATAACCGTAGTGGTACACAAAAGCCCCGCCTTGGCGGGGCTTTTGCGTTTCTGCACGGTTGCTTTTTGCCCCTGCTGACGGGCTTACCAACTTCTTTACATGCGACCTTTGGCTGCTGTCTGGCGCGCCTGTTACTTGTCACAATGGCGGTATTAATCCATGTAAATAGTGGGGTCAAGCAGATGATTTCCAACCTTCGATTACGAGTGAAGCTGCTGCTGCTTGGGTTGGTGCCGACGCTGATGTTAGCCGTGGTGCTGAGTAGCATCGCAGTCTATGAACTGCGCGACCTGGCAAGGCAGCAGGAGAGCCAGGCCCGTGAAAGCCTTACGCGGGATCGCCGCGCCGAGCTCAAGCATTATGTGGAAGTGGCGCGCAATGCAGTTGGTGCGCTCTACGACCGTTCTGCCGAAGGGGACATGGCAGCGAGAGCCGAGGCAGTCAGGCTTCTCGAAGCACTCTCATATGGCACCGATGGTTATTTCTGGGGCTACGACGACCAGGCTGTGAGAGTTTTTCAGGGCAATACTCGCGAAAAGATCGGCCAGAGCTTTTCTGGATACCAGGACCCCAACGGTGTATACGCGATTCGCGAGCTGGTTAAGGCTGGTCAGGACCGCACACATTTCGTCGACTACAGCTTTGAAATTCCGGATAGCAAGGCAGTGGTGCCAAAGATCGGCTATGCCGAATACCTTCCTAAATGGAAGCTTGCGTTCGGCACCTCGTTAAACCTTGATGGGGTCGAGCGGGACGTGCAGGCGGCGCGCATGGCGTTTCAACAACGCATCGATCGTATGACGACCATCATGCTCGGCTCAGCTGCCGTACTGCTGGTGTTGATTGCGGGGCTGGCGCTGTTCCTGAGCAATGCCATCCTCAGACCGCTGCTGTTGGTCAAGCGCAACCTGGATGACATGGCCGCCGGAGACGGCGATCTGACCCATCGGTTGCCGGTCACGAGCCGTGATGAGCTTGGCGAGCTGGCCGGATCTTTCAATCGTTTCGTTGAGAAGATCCACGTCCTGGTACAACAGGTTGCCGGTACCACTACCGAACTGACCGGTCTGGTCGGTGCGGTTGCCAGCCAGGCGCAGCGTTCGGAGCAAGCCATGGCTGATCAGCGGCATGAGACCGATCAGGTGGCTACAGCGATCAACGAGATGTCGGCTGCCGCACACGAAGTGGCGATGAGCGCGCAGCGGGCGGCGGAAGCGGCGCAAGAGACCGACCAGCAAGGCCTGGCGGCCAAGCAGGTGGTTGACCGCAGCATCGAGCAGATTCATGAGTTGGTGGGTGAACTGCGGGACAGTGGCTCTTCGCTCGAAGGGCTCCAGCGGGACGTGCAGGGCATTGTCGGTGTGCTGGATGTAATTCGTGCGATTGCCGAGCAGACCAACTTGCTAGCCCTGAATGCGGCGATCGAAGCGGCCCGCGCCGGGGAAGCTGGCCGAGGCTTCGCCGTGGTCGCAGACGAGGTGCGGGCCCTTGCCAGTCGTACCCAGCAGAGCACCGGCGAGATCCAGACCATGATCGACCGGCTGCAGAGCGCCACCTCGCATACCGTAGGCACCATGCGGCGCGCTGGCGAGAAGGGCGAGGCCACACGTGAGCAGGCCAATCAGGCAGGCGAATCGCTGGATGCAATCGCTGCGCTGATCGGCACCATCAACTCGATGAACGCTCAGATCGCCAGCGCCGCAGAAGAACAAACCGCGGTAGCCGAGGAAATCAACCGCAGCGTTCACCACATCGCCGATGCGGTCGACGGTGTGGCCAACGATGCCGCCGAGGGTGCTAAGACCGCACGTGAACTCGATGGGTTGGGCGGACGCCTTCAAGGATTGGTCGGGCAGTTCCGCGTTTGACCTGTTGCACATTTGAACGCAGCGCGGGCAAGTCCCGCTGCGGTTCCATTGATACTTATGCACATCCCTTCCAAGCGCTGGCGTGGTCCGCGCGAAGTGCATCGAGACAGGTTCCAGCGAGGCGACGGATGGTGCTGCCGTCCGGCTGGAGAGCGAGAACCGGAACGTAACCGTTCCGGTCTAGTCCCCTATGGCCGCGTCCGCTTAAAGCCGTAGGGGACGATGGCGCATGCCATTTTGCGGCCTGCCCATCAATCTCGTTGCAAGGATGAGTTACCCATGCAAAAGAAAAACAATGCACGTCGGGTAGTTGCTTCTTTCGCTTTACTAGCTTCCACCGCAGCCTTGGCTGCACCCACAGCAGAAATCCCTGCGTTTGACGATTACTGGAGTCCGGGCAAGCCCGACTCAAGGGTTTGTCGCACACCGCTGCTGGTCGGCACGCCGCTCGGTCTGCCGCGCTGTATGCAGGCCAGTAACATCATGACGCACCTGCAGAACCTGCAGGACATCGCCTCCCTGAACAACGGCAATCGCGCGTCTGGTCAGCCTGGTTATCAGGCGTCGGTCGACTACGTGCGGACCACACTCGAACGCGCCGGTTACCGCGTAAGGGTGCAGAGCTTTCCCTTCCTCGCGTTCTACCCGGAGGGGCCAGGCTCACTCGCTGCGGTAGCGCCCCAAACCGTGCAGTACACCTGGGAGGAAGACTTCACCTATGCCGATCAGACCGACCCCGGGACCGTGACCGCCCCGGTCGTTCCGGTCGACCTTGCCCTCGGCCTGGGCAACACCTCCACCAGCGGGTGTGAACCGGAAGATTTTGCAGGCTTCCCTGCCGGCGCCATTGCCCTGATGCAGCGCGGCGCCTGTGCGTTTGGCCAGAAGGCAACCAATGCTGCAGCGGCCGGGGCAGCAGGAGCGATCATCTTCAATCAGGGCGATACCGAGGACCGTAAAGGGCTGTTGGTTGCCACGCTGGGCGAAGACTACGAAGGCGGCATCCCGGTGCTGTTTTCCACTTATCAAAACGGCGTGACCTGGGCTGGGACCGAGGGGCTGCAACTGAGCATGAACGTCGACGTGGTGCGCGAGCGGACCGAAACCTACAACGTGCTGGCCGAGACCCGTCGGGGCGATCCTGACAATGTGATCATGGTCGGTGCGCACCTGGATTCGGTGTTCGAAGGGGCCGGCATCAACGACAACGGTTCCGGCAGTGCTGCGCTGCTGGAAATGGCGACGCTGATGAGCAGGGCTTACCCGCTGAACAAGGTGCGCTTCGCCTGGTGGGGCGCCGAGGAATCGGGGCTGGTCGGCTCGACCTACTACGTCAACCAATTGCCGGAGGAGGAAAAGCAGCAGATCAAGGCCTACCTGAACGTCGATATGATCGGCTCGCCGAATTACGCGAACTTCATCTATGACGGCGACGGCTCGGACTTCGGTCTGCAAGGCCCACCCGGTTCTGGGGCTATCGAGCGTCTGTTCCGCTCCTACTTCCAGCTGCGCAACGCGCCGTCCGAAGGCACTGAGATCGACTTCCGCTCCGACTATGCTCAGTTCTTCGATGACGGCATTGCGTTCGGTGGGCTGTTCACCGGTGCCGAAGACATCAAGAGCGTGGAGCAGGCCCAGCGCTATGGCGGTACCGCCGGGCTGGCATACGATCCTTGCTACCACTCCGAGTGCGACGACCTCAGCAATATCTCCACCGAGGCGTTGGAGTTGCACGGCGATGCGTTGGCCTTCACCACCAGCTGGTTGTCGCTGTCGACCAAGGTGATCGATGACGAGATAGCCGCAGCGGCTGAGCAGAGCATCGGCACGATGCGCATTCAGCAAGTGCAGGAGAAATCTCGCTGGGGCCACTGGATCCGTTAACCACCTGAAATCCGCGCCGGTCAGCCGGCGCGGTCTTTCCATCAGTCCCTTTCCCTACGGCCAGCCGGCCAAATCTGCGACAATCGCGGCCTTCACGCTATCGCTTACGGCTGTCCATGACCGACGCAACGCCCGCCTTTGATCAACTCCTGAAAAACCTCGACCAGGCGATGTACGCCGATCGCCATCGCTTGCGGCGTCAGCTGCATGACCTGCGCAAGAAAGTTGGCGATGCACCGCTCGAAGACGAGCGCCTCGCCCAGTGGCTCGAACGTTTCCACGCCTCTGCCGCCAAGGCCGAGGCGCGGCGGCAGAGCGTGCCGACCATGCGCTACGACGACAGCCTGCCGATTGCCGCCAAGCGCGAGGAGATCAAGGCCGCGTTGGAAAAGCACCAGGTGTTGGTGATCGCTGGGGAAACGGGTTCTGGCAAGACCACCCAGTTGCCAAAGATCTGCCTGGAAATCGGCCGTGGTGTTCACGGGCTGATTGGTCATACCCAGCCGCGTCGACTGGCTGCACGCAGCGTTGCGATGCGGGTAGCCGAGGAAATCGGTACGCCACTGGGTGAGCTGGTGGGTTATCAGGTCCGCTTCGAGGACCAGAGCAAAGACAGCTCGCTGATCAAGCTGATGACCGACGGCATCCTGCTGGCCGAAACCCAGCACGACCGTTTCCTTGAGCGCTACGACACCATCATTGTCGACGAGGCCCACGAACGCAGCCTCAACATCGATTTCCTGCTCGGCTACCTCAAGACCTTGCTGCCACGGCGGCCGGATCTCAAGGTCATCATCACCTCGGCGACCATCGATCTGCAGCGCTTCAGCGAGCACTTTAATGGCGCGCCCGTCGTCGAGGTGTCCGGCCGAACCTTCCCGGTCGAAACCTGGTATCGCCCGCTGGCTGCTGAGAATGACGAGGACGGCAACCGGGTCGAGGACGATCTTACTGTCGACCAAGGCATTCTGGCGTCGCTGGACGAAATCGAGGCGCATGAAAAAAGCGTCGGCAAGCGTCCGGGCGATGTGCTGGTGTTTCTGCCCGGTGAACGCGAGATCCGCGATGCCGCCGAAGTGCTGCGCAAGGCCAACCTGAAGTTCACCGAGGTGTTGCCGCTGTATGCGCGTTTGACCCCGGCCGAGCAGCAGAAAATCTTCCGCCCCGCGGCCGGTCGCAAGATCGTGCTGGCAACCAACGTGGCTGAGACGTCATTGACCGTGCCCGGTATCCGCTACGTGATCGATTCGGGCACGGCGCGCATCAGCCGCTACAGCTATCGTGCAAAAGTGCAGCGTCTGCCCATCGAGGCGGTGTCCCAGGCCAGCGCCAACCAGCGCAAAGGCCGTTGCGGGCGGGTCGAGCCGGGCATCTGCATTCGCCTCTACAGCGAGGAGGATTTCCTCGGCCGGCCGGAATTCACCGATCCGGAGATCCTGCGCACCAACCTCGCGGCGGTCATCCTGCAGATGCTGCATCTGCGCCTTGGCCAGATCGAGGATTTCCCCTTCATCGAGCCGCCGGATGGCAGGGCGATCAGCGATGGCTTCAACCTGTTGCAGGAACTGTCAGCGGTCAATCGCGAAAACCAGCTGACACCGCTGGGCCGACAGCTGGCGCGTTTGCCCATCGACCCGCGCCTGGGCCGCATGCTGCTCGAAGCGGCGCAGCTCGGCAGTATGGCCGAGGTGCTGATCGTTGCCAGTGCGCTGTCGGTGCAAGACGTGCGCGAGCGACCAGCCGACCGCCAACAACAGGCCGATCAGGCCCATGCGCAGTGGAAAGACCCGGATTCTGACTTCGCCGCGCTGATCAATATCTGGCGCGGTTTCGAGGAACAGCGTCAGGCGCTCGGTTCCAATCCGTTGCGCACCTGGTGCCGGAAGAACTTCCTCAACTATTTGCGTCTTCGCGAGTGGCGTGACGCGCATCGGCAACTGACACTTATCGTGCGGGAGTTGAAGCTCAACGATAACGCGGACAACCGTAGGAGCCAGCTTGCTGGCGATCAGGCCATCGATGGTAAGGATCGCCAGCAATCGGGCGTCCACAAGGATGACGGCAATGGCGCCTCTGCCGATCAGCCAGCCCTGACCAAGGACAAGAAGGTTAACGTCAAGCTGGCCGAGCAAGCCGAAGCCAGCGAGGCTGCGCAGAAGGCCAAAAGTTACGCGGCCGTGCATAAGGCGATCCTGTCCGGCCTGCTCAGCCAGGTCGGGCACAAGACCGAGGAGGGCGACTTTCTCGGCGCGCGGCAACGGCGTTTCTGGGTGCACCCGTCCAGCGTTATCGGGCGCAAGAAGCCCAACTGGATCATGGCGGCGGAACTGGTCGAAACCACCAAGCTGTTCGCGCGCATGGTGGCGAAGATCGAGCCGGACTGGATCGAGCCGCTGGCCAAGCACCTGATCAAGACCAACCACTTCGAGCCGCACTGGGAGAAGAAGCGCGGCCAGGTGGTGGCCTTCGAGCAGGTCACCCTGTACGGCATGATCGTGGTGGCGCGGCGCCCGGTGCATTTCGGGCCTATCGACCCGCCTGCCGCACGGGAGCTGTTCATTCGCGAAGGACTGGTGCGCGGGGAGATGCACAGTCGCGCCAAGGCACTCACCGCCAACCGCGAGCTGCTAGAGCTGTTCGACGAACTGGAAGCCAAGGCCCGGCGGCGGGACATCATTGCCGATGAAGACACGCTGTTCGCCTACTACGACGCGCGCGTGCCGCAGGACATCTACCAGACCGCCAGTTTCGAAAGCTGGTACAAGCGCGAGAGCGCCAAAGACCCGCAACTGTTGGTCATGCGCGACGAAGACGTGCTGGCGCGTGATGCCAGCGAAGTCACGGCGGCGATGTATCCGGATCATCTGCGCATCGGCGAGCTGCAACTGCCGCTGGAGTACCATTTCGAACCCAACCATCCGCGCGACGGCGTGACTCTGCGTGTGCCGGCGCCATTGCTGCCGCAGTTGCGCAGCGAACGGCTGGACTGGCTGGTGCCAGGGTTGATCGAGGCCAAGGCGGTGGCACTGGTGCGCAACCTGCCGAAAGCGATCCGCAAGAACTTCGTGCCGGTGCCCGACTTCGTCAAGGCGGCACTCTCGAAAGTCAGCTTTGCGGAGGGCGCGCTGCCTGAGGCGCTGGGTCGCGAGCTGCTGCGTATGACCGGCGCACGGGTTCCGGACGAGGCCTGGAGCGAAGCCGCAGCGGGCCTGGAAAGTCATCTGAAAATGAACATCGAGGTTGTCGACGCACGCGGCAAGTTTCTCGGCGAAGGGCGTGATCTTGCCGAACTGACTGCGCGTTTCAACGAGGCGAGCCAGGCCGCACTGGCGCCCCCCCAGCAAAAGGCCGAACAGAAACCGGTCGAGGCCAAGGGCTTCGCCCAGGTGGCGGAAAAAGCCCAGGCGAAAATGGCGGGGCTGTCCATGACCGTTTACCCGGCACTGGTGGAAGAGGGCGGGGTGGTCAAAGAAGGCCGCTTCCCGACCCAGGCCGAAGCCGACTATCAGCACCGCCGCGCCCTGCAACGACTGCTGCTGCAGCAACTGGCCGAACCGGCCAAGTACTTGCGCAACAAGCTGCCAGGACTGACCGAACTGGCGTTGTTGTACCGCGACATGGGCAAGATCGATGCGCTGGTCGAGGACATCCTTCTGGCCAGCCTCGACAGCTGCATCCTCGACGGCGAAGCGCAACTGCCACGCGATGGTGCTGCGCTTGCGTCATTGGCGGAACGCAAGCGTGGCGACTGGGCGTCCCATGCTGAGCGTCTGGCCCGCCTGACGCTGGACATCCTCAAGCTCTGGCATGGCCTGCAGAAGCGCTTCAAGGGCAAGATCGACTTTGCTCAGGCGGTCGCGTTCAACGACATCAAGGCGCAGCTGGGCAATCTGGTCTATCCCGGCTTCGTTCGCGAAACACCGGGCGAATGGCTAAAGGAATACCCGCGCTATCTCAAAGCCGTCGAACAGCGCTTTGAGAAGATCGGCGCGCAGCTGCAGCGCGATCGGGTGTGGTCCGGCGAATTGGCTGGCTACTGGGAGCAGTACCAGGCGCGGTTGAAAAAGCATCAGCAGGAAGGCAAGCGCGATCCGGAACTGGTGCTGTACCGCTGGATGCTGGAGGAGTATCGCGTGTCGCTCTGGGCCCAGCAGCTGGGCACGAAGATGGCGGTATCGGACAAGCGCTTGAACAAGCAGTGGAGCCAGGTGGAGGCTTGACCGTAGAGCGTTGCAGTCGCGGCTGTTCTTTAGGCCGTCATTGTTTTTCAGGCGCACCCTAAGCAGCCCGCAACATTGCAAGCCGGACCAGTGCTGACGGTGGCATAGGCCGCTAATAAAACGAGGCGCTTATCAACAAGCGCCTCGCTTGTTTCGGGTATCCGAAGGGCGTTTAGAATCGGTAGTTAGCGCTCAGCTCAAGGGTGCGCGGCGCGCCAGAGGTAATCAGGTCGACCGAACCATGGGCCGAGGCGTAGTACTCCTTATCGAAGACGTTGAACAGGCGCAGTGCCGCATCCCATTGCTCTTGCTGATAGAACAGCGCTGCATCGAATGTGGTGTAGCCGGGTAACTCGGTTTCGTTATCCAGCGAGGTGTACCGGCTGCCGACATAGTTGGCGCCCATGCCAACACGCCAGTCAGTGGTGAGTGAGCGCACCGCCCACAGGTTGGCGCTGTGGCGAGGCGTGAGCGTCGGCACCTGGCCCTCGTTGGCAATACCGTTGGTCTTGCTGTTCGATTTGGTGATCTCCGCATCCAGGAAGGCATAGCCACCATAGAGCTGCCAGTTGTCCGAGACCTGACCCATGAAGGTGGTTTCGAACCCGTCAGTGCGTTGCTCACCCGCCAGTACCAGCTTGGCCGGGTTGACTGGGTCAGTGGTCTTGATCTGAGTACGCTCCAGGCGGAATACCGCTGCGGTCAACGTGAGCTGATCCTGCAACAGGTTCCATTTAGCGCCGATCTCGTAGTTGGTGGTTTCCTCAGGCTCCAGTTCCACGTTGGCTGCGCTGACCTGGAACATTTCGCCTGAGGGCTGATAGGACTGGCTGACCGAAAGGTAGTAGGACTGACTGTCATCCGGCTGCCAGACCAGGCCCGCCCGCGGGCTCAGCGTGTAATCGGTACGCTCCAGCTCAGTCTTGCCGTTGAGGTCGTCGCGGAAGGTCTGGTCGAACTCGTCGTAACGCACGCCTAACAGCGCTTTCCAGTGTGGCGACAGCTCGATCAGATCCTGGATGTAGAGGCCTGTAGTTTCCTGCGTATTGAGACCGTCGCCGGTCTTCCGGTTGGCCTGAGACGGCACCGGTTGTAGCGCATCGCCGTAAACAGGCACCCTCGCTACATCATCCTGGTTGAAAAACTGCTGGTCCTTTTCTTGGCGTCCGAACTCAACGCCGTAAAGCAATTGATGATTCATTCCAGCGAGGACCGCGTTCTGTTTCAGCTCGGTCTGGTTGAACCATCCATCCTCTTTACGCTGCACATTGCCGCGCTTGAGCTTGACCAGCAAGGTACCGTCCGGGGCAGTGACGAAGCGGTTGGCGTCGGTGTGAGCCAGGGTGTTGTTGCGGTCCAGATCGTAATGGTAATAGCGGCTGGTATTGCTCAGCGTGAAGGCGTCATTGATGCGGTAATCGATACCGGCAGTCAGCGAGAAGACTTCGCTGCGCGTGTAGTCCTGATCCGCGTCGGCAGAACCGAAGCGTTTATCGCGGTCCACATCGACCGGGCGGCCGTTGAGTGCCGGAATGCCGAAGTCGATCAGACGCTTGTCGTACAGATATGACGCGCCGAGGTTGATCTCCAGATCGTCGGAGAGCTGGAAGTAGGCAGACGGCGCCAGGGCCTTGCGTTCCAGAAAACCGTTTTCGCGGAAGGTGTCGCTGTCTTCCAGCGCGCCGGTTACACGAAACGCCTTGTTTTTCTGCTCCTGATCGGCCCAGCCGGCATCGAACTGAGTGCGCCGTTTTCCTTCGCTGTCGAAGCTGACACCCACTTCCTGCTCTGGCGTGAATGTAGGTTTTTTGGTCACGCTGTTGATCAGGCCGCCAGACGAGCCGCGTCCATAAAGCACTGCCGCCGGCCCCTTGAGCACCTCCACGCGCTCGATGTTCGACATGTCCCTGTAGTAAAGCGCGTCATCACGAATGCCATCGATGTACTGGTCGCCAATGGCGCTGAAGCCACGGATGGTGACCTGGTCGCGTTGCCCGTCGCCGTTGCTCAGGCCGATGCCCGGTACGTTCTTCAGCGCATCCTCAAGGGAGTCGGCGCCTTGGTCCCTGAGCACGCTCTGGGGAACCACATTGACCGACTGCGGAATATCGCGCAGCGGGGCGTCAATCTTTAGGGCTGTCCTGCTCTCTTCGGGCTTATAGCTCGCTTCTTCGCGGGCACCGGTTACTGCGGTGGCAGGAAGCTCAAGCGGGGAAGCGGATTGTGCGTAAACAGCCGGAGCTGCAAGCACGCTGAGCAGCGGCAATAGACGGGTTACATTTGATGGCACGGTGTCATCTCCAGTGGAAGAGGAGGCGACGATAGCGATATGTAAACGCAATGTAAATGATAGAGATTATCGTTAGTGGTTAACGATTGACTTTGCGCTCTTCCGTTATAGTTTCCCGCCTCGCCCCACGCTACGAGCCGCGTGGCCGCCTCACGGCTGCTTCTCGCGCATCTTTGCTAAGTCGTTCCACCCATTGCAGCTGACCTTGCTTGTCCAGCCTGATCCGCAACAGATCTTCGGCCAAAATCAAGTTCGCGCTGAAATGTTCTGCTGCCTCCACCCGGATGTCGTTTATGGATAAGCCTCTGTTCGGTGCGCCTTGATACCGCGCGCTGAAGTGCGTTAGCACCAGATGCGGCAGCTGGACCGACGCCGCGAATGCGGCGACCTGCGCGGCTGTGCTGTGGCCAAAATCAGCTTTACCGGCTTCGGCGATGGCCTGGGTATAGGTTGCCTCGTGGACCAGCAGTTGCGCGCCTTGGCAGGCCTCGCGTAGAAGTTCGGGCTGGTCGTTATCGCCCGCTATAACGACACGACGCGGTGCACGACTGAACAGCAGATAGTGCTCGCTACGCAGCGTGCGCCCCTCATGTTCGATGTCGTGACCGCGCATCAAATCGCCCCAGAGTGGGCCGCGCGGCACGCCGTCGCGGTCGAGCTTGTCGACATCGAGGCTAGGATCGGGACGGCTTTCTGTAAAGCTGTAACCCCAGCTCGGGACCCGATGGGACAGGGCTGTGGCCTCGACGCGCATCTGCGAGCTGCACCAGCCGTCGAACGACTCGGTGGCGTGAAACCTCAGTTCGTAGGGTAGCCAGCTCTGGCTCATGTCCAGCGTGGCACGTACCCAGTCTTCGATCGCCCGCGGAGCGATGATATCCAGCGGCTCCTGGCGCCGTGCCATGCCGGCGCTGGCGAGCAAGCCCGGCAAGCCGTAGCAGTGATCGCCGTGCACGTGGGTGATGAAAATGGCTCGCAAGCCATGCAGCGTCAGCGGCGTATGCAGCAATTGATGCTGGGTGGCTTCGCCACAATCGATCAGATACCAGCCTTTACCACTGTCCTCCAGCAGCGCTACGCCGCTGACATTGCGGGCCTTGGTCGGCGTGCCGGAAGAAGTGCCAAGGAAGATCAGGTCCATGGTAATGCTCGTGCGTAGTCGTCGCGTCAGTATGGCGGCCGAGTGCCGGCGGAGAAACCTGCACCCGACCGGGGCACCTTGCCGGATTCATATATCTTTTAGCTACTAAGAAAGCACGAACTTATATTAAGGATTGCTAGTTCGGACCGTTATGCTGCTGGCCTTTGACGCGGCCTGTGTGCCTTGAATCGGACGTTCGCATGGAATTCGGTGTAATCGGCTTTGTTGTAGCCGGCCTGCTGGTTGGCTTTATCGTTGGCATGACCGGTGTAGGCGGTGGCTCGCTGATGACGCCGATCCTATTGTGGTTCGGCGTCAACCCGGCTGCGGCCGTGGGCACCGACCTGCTCTACGCAGCGATCACCAAAGCTGGCGGCGTCTGGGTACACCAGAAGAATCGCAACATCGATTGGAGCATTACCGGCTGGCTGGCGCTGGGCAGTGTGCCGGCCGCAGCGCTGACGCTGTGGCTGTTGAAAGGGCTGCATACGGACCAGGATGCGCTCAACGCGATCATCAAACACTCCCTTGGCATCGTGCTGGTACTCACGGCGCTGGCTGTGCTGTTCAAAAAGCAACTGCTCGCTGTGGCAGCTCGCTTGTCAGGGCCGACCCCCAGGCTATCGCCGCGCGGGTTGAACATCCTGACCGTAGCTGTGGGCGTTGTGCTTGGCGCGATGGTCACGCTGACTTCGATAGGCGCCGGTGCGCTGGGTACAGTGGCGCTGTTCTTCCTTTACCCCTTGCTCGCCACGCGCCGCCTGGTGGGGACTGAGATCGCCCATGCGGTGCCATTGACGCTGGTAGCCGGGCTGGGTCACGCCAGCATGGGCAACATGGACTGGACCATTCTGAGCTACCTGCTGATAGGCTCGTTGCCGGGCATTTATTTGGGCAGCAACCTGTCTGGCCGGGTGCCGGAAGCGGTGTTACGACCTTGCTTGGCAGTCATGTTGGCGATGATCGGCTATAAGCTAATCTGACCTATCGCTTTTTCGGGAGTGACACGCGCCGCGCAATTCTTGACAGAGCATGCGCGGTTGGCGGTGCCCAGATACCATGACGAATGCAACGTTTCGCTTCTATGCCAGGTTGAACGCATTCCTTGCCGTCGAGCGTCGCGGGCAGGCGTTTCGCTGTTCCTGCGCCGAGTCGGCCACCACCAAGCACATGATCGAAGCCCTCGGCGTACCGCATACCGAGGTGGCGCTAGTCCTAGTCAATGGCGCGCCGGCTGGCCTTGACCGGCCTATCGAAGCGGGTGACCGAATCGCCGTGTATCCCAAGTTCGAACAGTTGGATATCGGCTCCATGACCACCATCGAACCCTTGCCGCCGGGGCCGCCCCGCTTCGTGGCCGATGCCCACCTCGGAGGTCTGGCGCGGCTGCTGCGAATGGCTGGCTTCGACACGCTCTACGACAATAATTTTGAAGATGCGGCAATGGCAGAGCTGGCCAACCGTGAACGCCGGGCGCTGCTGACCCGCGACCGCGCGCTGCTGATGCATCGGTTGGTGCTGCACGGCTGCTACGTACATGCAATCAAACCTCAGGACCAGCTACGCGAACTCTATCAACGGCTCGATCTGGCCAGCCATGCCCGGCCCTTCAGCCTGTGTCTGGGCTGCAACGTACCACTGCATCCGGTGGACAAGGAGGCCATACTCGATCGCGTGCCGCCGCGGGTGCAGGCGCGCCATGAGCGTTTTTGGGGCTGCGATCAATGTGATCGGATTTTCTGGGAAGGCACGCACTGGCAGGACATGCGGGCCTTGCTCGATTCCCTGACGCTCGTTGACTAGCGCTCCTTTCGTATCGGTTAATGTTGTCCCCAATCCTCTGGATCTGACCATGCAGCGCCACATGATTTCCTATCTTACGCCGGCCATCCCTCTGCTCGTCTCAGGAGTTGCTTGCCTGGCGATTGGCCTTGCGTCGGAGACGAAAACCTTTCTATGGATGGCGCCCGGCTTTTTGGGGGCAGGCTTGGTGTTGATGCTGCTAGGCCTCCGCCGTCGAGGCCACTGACCTGATCAGGCCGTTGCTTGCGCGTTCAGTCCACGGCTCGCTGATTGGACAGGTAGATGGGGGCGGGTGAAAGCGCCTGCCCATCCCGTACGGCTTGCAACCCCTTGTCCGTGGTCACAACCGTGAAGGCGTGATATCCGTCGTCGCGTCTTCAGCGCAGCGAACCAACGCACTGGGGAAATAGCACCACCGCCAGGACAAGCGTACATAGCCAAGTCGGCAACACGTCGGCAGAAGCCGAAGTAGCTTCCCTAGTTGAGTCCCCCGAAAGGCTCCAAGGCATGGTCGGCAAAACTGTAACAATTAAAGGGTAAGGGCGTGGCCGGCGACCGCTAAGCCCCGGTGTGCTTGGGGAGTGGTGTGTTATCCACAAAAGCTGTGGATAACACTGTGAACATATATTGGATGACTTGCTCAAACGCCCATCTGGCGCGGCTCAGAACAGATCGTCGAGTTTTTACCCAGTATTGATAAAGCCTTTTTAATCAATAACTTAGGATTGTTTAGCCTGGCGCTTGCAGCACCCCTACGAGCAGAACCAATCCGGCCGGGTCTTATGTGCATAAAATTATCTGTCAACGGGTTTTTTAGATAATTTCGCTGCTATAAGACTGGACAAGTCCGTTCGAATGAGTCGAGGGGATGGCTGCTTGCCACTAAGCGCAGTTGATCATCCAGGACACGCCGAAGCGGTCGATAAACATGCCGAAACGCTCGGCCCAGAAAGTTTTCTCCAGGGGCATCACGACCTGCCCGCCCTCCGAAAGCGCTGCGAATAGGCGTTCACTCTCGGCGATGCTTTCGGGGTGCAACGAGATCGAGCAACCCTTAATGCCTTCGTATGGTCCTCCGCCACAAGCGGGATCTTCCGGCATGGTATCCGACGCCATGAGCGAGAATTCGCCGAGGCTCAGACAGACATGCATGATTCGGTCGCGATGTTCCGCCGGGAAGTGCGCAGCGTCAGGCGCTTGTGCAAAAGTCATCATTTCCAGTTCGCCGCCGAGTACCCGCTGATACAGCGTAAAGGCGTCACGTGCCTGACCGTCGAAGGTGAGGTAAGGGGTAATTTTCATTCGATTCTCCTGGTGCGGTTAGTGGTTGATTTGCGCGCGTAGGCGTTCTTCTTGCTCGCGTAATTCGGCGGTGAATTCCGCCCCGAAGTCCTCGGCTTCGAACACCTGTCGGATTTCGATTTCCGACTCACCGACGGCCGATACCGGGCAGCGCTTTACCCAATCGATGGCGTCCTGCAACGAAGCCGTCTGGAATAGCCAGAAACCTGCAATTAGCTCGCGGGTCTCGAGGAAGGGGCCATCCACGACCGAGCACTGGCCGTCGTCGAAACGCACCCGCGCGCCTCGGCTGCTGGGGTGTAAGCCTTCGCCGCCAAGTAGCACGCCGGCATTGGCTAGGGTTTCGTTGTAATGGGCCATGGCTGCAAGAACATCCTCGCTGGGCATCTCGCCCGCTTCGGTTTGCGCGTTGGCCTTGATCATCACCATGAATCGCATCGTTTCGGTTCCTCTGTGAGTTAAGGACGGCCACGTCGGCGTCAACGCATCCGCTGGCACTGATCCCTAGTCGTTCCGAGCCCAGCCAAATCGACAACCAAGCGTCTTTTTCTTCAGGGAGCGATTCTTCATTCAGCGCTGAACCATGCCTGCGTGATACGTGGCGATACATTCCCTGCGCGACGGCTCTGGCCAGCCCAATGCGCGGGTGGCAGGCAGGAGCAATGCGTCGACGAACCGATCGAAAGCGGTTGCGCTCTCCCAAAGATCGGTGATGCGCCAGCCATGGGGCACGGCAGCACATGAGTGAAACAGGATGCCCGACGGCGGGCCGCTCGATGCGAGCGTTGCACTGAGCGCGTCATAGCGTTGCCGATCGATGGTTGGGAATTCCAGGGTGGTCAGATAGGGCATCGCGTGTTCTCTGCGAATGTAGAAAGTAGTCCGGCATCGGCGCGACTGGTCATGCGCAAAGCTAAGCAGATTATTTTTCAAACTCACTGCATCCAATCGTCTGCCTGACGGGTAGTACAGGTAGCGGCTGCTTGGCCGCCCAATCTGATCACTACCCGGAGACACCAAAATGGACGCGAAAAAGATCCTCTGCCTGACCGGTCTGACACTGGCCATTGGCTGTTCTGCCAGCGCCTTCGCCCAGATGGACGTACCTGAAGCCGTGCGCGTACCGGACGGCCACAAGGTCGCCATGGAAACGGTCGGCGTCGGCCAGATCACCTATGAATGCCAAGCCAAGACCGACATGCCCGGCCAGATGGCCTGGGTCTTCATGGGGCCGAAAGCGGCGCTCAACGACCGCAGCGGTAAGCAGGTCGGCAAATACTACGGCCCACCTGCAACCTGGGAAGCGATGGATGGCTCCAAGGTGACCGGTACTCAGGTCGCCATTGCCCCGGCCGGCGACGGCAACATTCCTCATCAGCTGGTCAAGGCCAACCCGGCTGAAGGCAAGGGCGCCATGACAGGTGTCACCTACATCCAGCGCGTAGCGACCAAGGGTGGCGTAGCGCCGGCCAAAACATGCGCAGCGGCCAACGGAGGCGAGCGCCAGATCGTCGATTACCAGGCCGACTACCTGTTCTGGGCCAACAAGTGAGCAACGCCCAGCGGGTGAAATGCCGCTCGATATGAGCGCTGATCGCTTCTATGCTCTGACTCCCCGGCCCGTATGCGTCGGGGGTGTCGATAACCAGCCAATGGCAGATACCGTGTCGCAACCCCCCTTGTTCGATTACGAAGCGGCCCTGCGCGCTTGCGCACGTGGCGAACGATCTGCATTGCAGCAGCTTTACGAGCAGGAGAGCCCGCGACTGCTCGGCGTCGTTCAGCGCATCGTGCGGGATGTGGCCCTGGCCGAAGACATCGTTCACGACGCCTTCATCCGCATCTGGAACAAGGCCGGTACTTACGACCAGGCGCGTGGCTCGGCTCGCGGCTGGATCTTCAGCCTGACCCGCCATCTGGCGCTCAATGCCGTACGTAACAACGCTCGCCACGTCCAGATGGAACTGGACGAGGAGGGCGACATGGAGCACGCCGCCATCGACGGTTGGCAGGAACAAACCGACGCCTTCGATTGGCGGGTAAACCCCGGCAGGATCGAAGCCTGTCTTGAACAACTCGAACCGGTGCGTCGCAATTGCGTATTTCACGCCTACGTCGACGGCTATTCGCATCAGGAAATCGCCCAGCGCCTGGGTGCGCCACTGGGCACGGTAAAAGCCTGGATTCGCCGCAGCCTGACCGCCCTTCGTGAGTGCATCGGATGAACAACGAACCCAAGGATCCGAACGAGGCCCTGCACGAACTGGCCGGCGAATATGTGATTGGAACCCTCTCTGCGGAAGACAGGGAAGCGGTCGAAAAGCGCCTCGCCGTAGAGCCTGAGTTGCAAGCAGCAGTCGATTACTGGGAAGCGCGGCTGCTCTACCTGACCGATCTGGTCGAACCGCAAACGCCCTCGCCGCGCTTGTGGAATCGAATCGAGCGCAGCCTGGACGAGACGAGTCGCCAGGCCGCTCCGGTTGTACCCGCCCGCCCGAACAGCTGGTGGGACAGTCTGTCGCTGTGGCGTGGTTTTGCTGCAGCCGGCATGGCCGCCACGCTGGTGCTCGGGGTCGTGTTACTGACACGCCTGTCGCCCACGCCGTCGCCAACTTGGCTCGTTGTGCTCGCCACCCCGCAGGACCTTTCACCGGGTTGGGTCGTGCAGGCCAGCAATCAAACACGTGAAATCGAACTGATACCGCTGGGTGTCACCGAACTGCCGCCGGACAAGGCCCTGCAACTCTGGACTAAGGCCGAAGGTTGGCAGGCGCCGGTGTCACTCGGCTTGGTCAAGCCGGGTGAGCCGGTAAGGATTCGCCTCGACGATCTGCCGCCGTTGCAGCCCAACCAGCTATTCGAATTGACGCTGGAACAGCCGACCGGCTCGCCGACCGGGCTGCCGACCGGGCCAATCCAGTTCATCGGGCGTGCGGCCAAGGTCATTTGACGACGGGGCGCAACAGGCTGCGCCCCAGCTGATCAGCGCTTTGCTTTCTCCATGAGATGGTCGGCTAGCGCCTGGTAGGCCGGCAGCGAAGTGGGGTCATTGTCCGCATTCTTGGCCGAGGGGTGGGAGGCGAATCGGGCAATCACCATTTCGGCTGTCGGGTCTATGTAGAGGGTTTGCCCGTGCACACCGCGAGCCGCGAACGCGCCATTGGCGTTGTGCAGCACCCACCACATCGCCCGATAGCTGCCGCCTGGTAGCGTCTTGTATCCGGCTTTGGCGAACACCTGCTTATCGCCCCCGGTGCGAATGGTCCGAACGACTTCTGCAGGGAACAATTGCGCTCCGTCGTGTTGCCCCTCATCGAGCATCAACTGCCCGAGCCTGGCCATGTCGCGGAGGCCGGCGCTCAGACCGCCGCCGGCAAACGGCGTACCCAGTGCATCGACCGTGTAGTAAGCGTCCTGCTCGGTGCCCAGGCGCTGCCAGAGCCGTTCGGAGACCAGTTCGCTGACGGCCTTGCCGGACACGCGGGCGATGATCCAACCCAGTGCATCACTGTTGACGGTCCGATAGCCGAACGCCTCACCGTGGGTACCGTGCTTGGCGACGGTCTGCAGGTACTGGTAATAACCGACCGGCCCTTTGTAGTCGGCAGGCTTGGGCAATGGGTTCGCCGCCGCGCTGTAACTCCAGATCTGCGCGTTGGGATCGGCGTAGTCCTCGCTGAAGTCGAGCGCCGTGGTCATGTCCATGACCTGCCGTACGGTGGCATCACCGAAAGCGCTGGAGGCCAACTCGGGAACCAGCTTTGCCACCATGGCCTGATCATCGAGCGTGCCTTCGGCAACCAGTATCTCGGCCAGCAGGCCGGTCAGGGACTTGGTCATCGACATCGCGGCGTGCTTGCGCTGCTCGTTGAGGCAGCCGGCGTAGCGTTCGTACACCACACGGCCCTGGTGCAGCACGATGATGCCGTCGGTGTAGTTCGCTGCCAGTGACTGTTCCCACGTCATTGGCTCGTGGCTGCCGAGGGGGACAAACCTGACGGCATCGATGCTGCTGTCGAGCGATTGGCGCAATGGCGCCGGTGCATCCAGGCCTCGGCTGACGGCCTCGGTGGGCAGCAGCTCGCGGATATGGCACACGGTCCAGCGAAGCTTGGGAAAGCTGAAGTAGTTCGAGTCCGGCTGGCCGATCAGTTTTTCAGCCGGAGGCGGAAAGCCCTGCATCCAGCCCAACTTGACCGGGTCAGACTCCGCAGCCGTCAGCTGTGCTTGAGCGGTCGTGCACAGGCTGGCCAGACAGATCGCGGCCACTAGACGCCTGGCCCAGCGTTCGTGACGCTGCATCGGTTCTCGACAGTGGGCATCCGGGCAGCGCGGTCTGAGTCGGAAGCTGTTGCCTGCCATACCGTCACCTCTCGGTTTTTGTTGTGGCGAGGTCAGCCAGCAGCCGTCCCCGTTAAGCGATCCACTCCGTCAACCCTAGTCCAGCATCACCCGTGCGGTGGAATATTCAGCCCCTTGGCCACCGCTGGCCGGGCGACGAAGGCATCCAGTACACGCTGAACGTTGACGAAGCGATCGAACTCCACCAGTTCGCGCGCTTCGTAGAACTCCACCAGACCGCGGACCCACGGGAATGTAGCGATATCGGCGATGCTGTAGCGCCCGCCCATGATCCATTCGCGACCCTCCAGGCGCTTTTCCAGCACGCCTAGCAAACGTTGGGCTTCGGCGACGTAACGGTCGCGCGGACGTTTGTCTTCGTAATCCTTGCCGGCGAACTTATGAAAGAAGCCGAGCTGGCCGAACATCGGGCCGACGCCGCCCATCTGGAACATCAACCACTGAATCGTTTCGTAGCGGGCTGCGGCGTTTTCCGGCATCAACTGGCCGGTTTTCTCGGCCAGGTACAGCAGAATTGCACCGGACTCGAACAACGCCAGCGGCTCTCCGTCCGGGCCGTTGGGATCGATGATCGCCGGAATCTTGTTGTTCGGGTTCAGCGAAAGGAATTCTTCTGAGCGCTGGTCACCGCTCTCGAAGCTGACCAGATGCGCCTCGTAGGGCAGACCGGTCTCTTCCAGCATGATCGACACCTTCACCCCGTTGGGCGTGGGCAGCGAATACAGCTGCAGACGATCCGGGTAACTGGCAGGCCATTTCTGGGTGATCGTGAAGGTGGATAGATCGTGCATCGGTTCCTCCTGAGGGTGACGTCGGAGATGGAAACAGGGCGTCGCATTGCGGCAGCGTGTCTTGGCCGCTTTCCATTCGGACAGCCGCGGTCTCTGGGCGTTGCTGTCTGGTTGAAGTGTGGCACGCGCGCTTGGGGGCCTGATTAGATTGGTTGTCAGAGTGACGTTGTTGGATCCGCCGCTTTGCATGGGCATTGGTGCCCGCTATGGTTTGGACTCCAACCCCGCCATGGAGCGCCGCACGTGTCCCTGACTACCCCCTACGACCCACAAAACATCTTCGCCCAGATCATTCGCGGCGATGCGCCTTGCTACAAGCTCTACGAGAATGACGATGTACTCGCTTTCCTGGATCTGTTTCCGCAGTCCTACGGGCATGCGCTGGTGATTCCGAAGCGGTCCGCTGCGTGCAACATCCTCGATGTGGATACCGATGCGCTGTGCAAGCTGATGGCGGTGGTGCAGAAGCTCGCTCGCGTGATCGTCGAGGAATTGCAACCCGATGGCGTGCAGGTGGCGCAGTTCAACGGCGCGCCGGCGGGGCAGACGGTGTTTCATATCCATGTGCATATCGTTCCGCGCTATTCGGGCGAGGGGCTCGGCATTCACGCGGCGGGTAAGGCTGATCCGGCAGAGCTGGAGAAGCTGCAGGCGCGACTGGTAAGCAAGCTTGCCGAGAGCGAGCTCTGATCGGCCTGAGCCGGCACCGCTGCCGCACCGGTTGCAGCCGCGACCATCGCAGCAGCGAAGAAACACCAAAGTACTATTCGTAGCGAATGCGAGGCTTCGTACCCTGCGGGCATGAAGCCTGCTCCGTGGTTCCTCACCTTGTCTTTCGCTCGTGCATGCCTCGCAGCGCTTCGATGCGGGCGTGTGGTTCTGCTCGCGGTAGTCCCGTTGTTCGTTCAAGCGCAGGGCGAGGCGCAACCGCTGCCGGTGCTGACCCTCAGCGTCTTGCAGTTCGGCACGCCGCATTGGGAACTCGACCATCTCAAGCGTCACGGGTTGGACAAGGCCAACGGCTTCGATCTCGAGGTGCGTTTGGTGGCTGATTTGCCAGCGTCGCGTCTGGCGCTGAGCAGCGGCAGCGTGGACGGCGCGGTAAGCGACCTGCTCTGGGCGCAGGCACGCTACGAGGCCGGGATGGCGTATCGCTACCTGCCGTTTTCCTCGCAGATCGGTGAAGTGTTGGTCAACGATGGCAGCCCTATTCGTACCCTGGCCGACCTGCGCGGCAAGCGCATTGGAGTCGCCGGTGGCCCGGACGGGCTTGGTTGGCAACTGCTGCAACAGGTGGCGGCGGGGCAGGGGATTGACCTGGCCCGAGAGGCGACGGTGCAGTACGCGGCGCCGCCCCTGCTCAGCCAGGCGTTGCGGCGTGGCCAGGTGGATGCGCTGCTGACCTTCTGGCACTTCTCGGCACGCCTGCGTGGTGAGGGCGGTGTGCGTATTGCCTTCGGTCTGGCGGATCTGATTGGAACGCTGGGTCTCGATGCCGATCTCCCGGTGCTCGGCTACCTGTTCCCGCAAGCCTGGGCGATTGAACACGATGATCTCCTGCAACGCTTCTCCCGTGCCTTGCGCGAAACCAAGGACCAGCTGGCGAGTCAGCCCGATCTCTGGCAGGAAATCCGGCCCTTGATGCGGGCCGATAACGACGCGGTGTTCGCCGCGCTGCATGACAGCTTTATCGAAGGCATCCCCCAACCGCTGGACGCGGCGCGCATCGCTGCGCTGCATCGGCTGTTGCTGCTGACGGGCGCCGAGCCGGAAAAGCTGATGCCCGCGGCGCTGTTTCAGGGCGAACCATGACCGGCTCGCGCTATGCCTGCTGGGTTGCACTGCCGCTGTTGGTCGCGGTGTGGGCCGTCATTGCGCTGACAGTTGACACACCGCTGCTGCCTTCGCCGGCTGAGGTGGCGCATGCGTTCTGGCTCGCCGTCCAGAGTGGTGAGCTGCCTTATCATCTGTTGGTCACCCTGCGCCGGGTGCTGATCAGCTTTGCGCTTGCGATGGTGCTGGGTGCGCTGCTGGGCGTCTGGATGGGGCGCTCGCGGTTCGCCAACGCGGTGCTCGATCCGCTACTGGTGCTCTTTCTAAACCTGCCAGCGCTGGTCACCATCATCTTGCTCTATGTCTGGTTCGGTCTGGTGGAAGCGGCAGCGGTGCTGGCGGTGGTGATCAATAAAGTGCCGAACGTGGCGGTGACGGTGCGCGAAGGCGCGCGCAGCCTCGATCCGAAGCTGGAACAGATGGCCCAGGTCTACGGCTTCAACCGTTGGCAGCGGGTGGCGAACGTCTGGCTGCCGCAGCTGTTTCCCTATCTGATGGCGGCGACCCGCGGGGGCCTGGCGCTGATCTGGAAGATAGTTCTGGTGGTCGAACTGCTGGGCCGTTCCGATGGTGTCGGTTTTCAGCTGCACATGGCGTTTCAGGTCTTCGACGTAGCGAGCATATTGGCCTATAGCCTGGCCTTCATTGCCGTCGTACAGCTGATCGAGCTGGCGCTGCTGCAGCCGCTGGAGCGTCGCGCATCGAGCTGGCGCAACGCCGGGATGCAGCATGCTTGAGCTGCGCATCGATGGCGTAGCGGCAGGCCATCCGGTGCTCGGGCTGATCGACGTACAGGTGCGGGCCGGGGATCGGATCTGCTTGCTGGGCCCCTCCGGCGTCGGCAAGACCACCTTGCTCAACGCCATCGCTGGCCTTGATCCACGCCTGGCTCCGATGGTCCGTCTTCAACCCGGGCGGCGCGTCGGCTACCTGTTTCAGGAGCACCGCCTGCTGCCCTGGTACACGGTGCGGCAGAACCTCAAGCTGGTCGGCGCGGCGACGGGGGATATCGATCGGCTACTGGCCGACGTTGGTCTGAGCGATGCAGGTGATCGTCTGCCGGATCAGCTCTCGTTGGGTATGGCGCGCCGCGCTTCGCTGGCTCGGTGCCTGGCCGTCAAACCTGATCTGCTCTTGCTCGATGAGCCCTTTGCCTCGTTGGACCCGGACCGCGCTGCCGAACTGCGCGAGCTGATTGTCCGACTGCTTGAAGGGCAGCCACAGATGGCGCTGATCTGCGTGACCCACGATGCGCGCGACGCCGATCAGCTCGCCAATCGGCTGTGGTACATGAACGGCCAGCCTGCAACGCTGCGTTGGGATCGACCGCTGACCGACGGGACCAATGCCAGTCAGATCTGCGACACGCTGCGCTCGCTCAATGTTCAGCCAGCTGCCAGCTGAGTCAAGGCATGCAGCAGCAGCCCGACCAGCCCGCCCACCAGCGTGCCGTTGATGCGGATGTACTGCAGGTCTTTGCCGACGCTCTGTTCCATCTGCTCGACCAGTTCGCGGCTCTCCCAGTTTTCCACGCGCTGGGTGATGTATTTACCGATCTGCCCGCGGTAGCGCTCGAGCAGGCTGGGCGCGGCCGCCATCAGTTGCTCGTTGATCCAGGTACGCATGGACGTGTCGGCGGAAAGCGAGTCGCCCAAGCCCTGGGTCAGGCGCACGATCCTTTTGCCGATGCGTGAATCCGCGCTCTCCAGATCCGCTTCCAACCACTCGGTCAGCTCATGCCAGAGCGTCTGCAGGTAATCGGTGGTCGCCGGATGTTCAAGCAGCTGAGCGACGATGCGTTCGACTTCCAGCCGATAAGCCGGGTCATGCTTGAGCCGGTCGATGTACTCCGCAACATGCTCGTCGAAGCGCTCCCGTAGCGGATGTTCAGGGTCACCCGCGATCTCGGCGATGACAGCCGATACGCCGTCGACGAACTTGTTCGCCGACCAACCGCCGACCGCCTTGCCGAGTCCCAGATAGCGCAGCGTGCGAACCTCGGCGGTGATGGCATCGGCCACCAGCGCACGGGTGTCATCGTCCTGCAGCAGCGCATCGACCTTGATTAGCGCTTCATCGAGCATCGCCTGATGCTTGCCCTGTCGGGTGAGCATTTCCAGCACCTGACCGCAGATCGGTGCGAGATCGACCTTGCGCGCTCGGTTGATCAGCTTGGCCTGTACGAACGCTTGCACGCGCTCGTCGTGCAGCGACTCGACGCCGAACCGCGCCATGCCGGTGAGCTGGCGGCCAACCGCTTCGGCATTAGCGGGATGACGCAGCCAGTTGGCGAGCCGGCCGCCGATGTCCAGTGCTTCGAGCTTGGCCAGCACCATCGGTGTGGACAAGAAGTGAGTGGTGATGAAGGTCGACAGATTCTGCCCGATGCGCGCTTTGCTGCGCGGAATGATCGCCGTATGCGGGATCGGCAGGCCGAGCGGGTGGCGGAACAGGGCGGTCACGGCGAACCAGTCGGCAATCGCTCCGACCATCGCCGCTTCTGCAAAAGAGGCGAGGTAGCCCCAGGCCGGGTGACGCGGCTCCATGGCGGTTGCGATGACGTAGAGCAGCGCGGCGAGCAGCAGGAGCAGGCCGGCGACCAGCTTCATTCGTGTGACAGGGGATTGCCAGCGGCGGTGCAGAGGGCTCATGCGATTCCTCTTTGCGGCGAAATGGTGTGCGGGGTGTTACTCAGGCGTATCGGGTACGGCCGACGGGTCTGCCTATACCAGACAGACCCGGCTAGCGAGGTGAGGGTTCGGTAACCGCTGGCGTGCGGTTTATTCCTCGTCGTCTTCCTCGCGCAGCAGCACGTAGCTGTCGTCGTCCAGCCGCTCGCAGACATAGAACATGGAGATGCTGCCGTCCTGTTCGGTGACGGCAGCATAATCGTCGGCTTCGACGGTAAAGAACCCTGTTGAGTCGGAGCCAGGTTCGCTGGCGAATACAGCGGTGAAGAAGGCGTCTTCCGGCATCCCGTCGAAATAGTCGGCGCGCGCCTTGGCATCCCACTCCTGCGGCGGCTCGAACTGCCCGGTGATGATGACGCGGGCGTCGCCCATGTCGCGTTCTTCACCATCCGGGTCGGTTTCGTGAGCGCGGTAGATGGTGCAGTTGAGCGCATCCGGGTCGGCCAGAATACTGTCGCGCGACGGGGTTTGGGTGGCAGGCATGGCAGCAGCTCCGGTCAAAGATTGGATTGTCGGCAGTGTGGTGGAGTCCGGGGGGCGCTGCAATCGCAAGTTGGGAAGGATGCTGGATTCTTTCGATCAAGGCGGGCTGATCGGACCGCCGGTGGCTGAACAGGCGAACGCTATCGGCCGGCTGTTGCTCCAAATGGTTAGACCCTATCGCACCAACGCAACGAGGTAGCCATGAACCAGAGCGACCAGACTCAGCCTGAGCAGGACAAGCCAGCCGACGACCTGCCGGACGTCACCATGACCGATGCTGGCGAGAAGGAAGCAGGCGAGGATCCTGATTTCGACGACAGCGAGATCGATGACGACCAAGACAGCCGCGGCTGAAGTTGAATGACCTGCGCAGCCGAAACTGCGCCACACCCAGGAGTGCCAGATGGACAAGTATCACGTGAACCCGACCCCGATGGGCTGGGAGCTGACCGATCAGCAATCCCAGGAAACGGTATTGCGAACCCTGACCAAGGACGAAATGTTCACCGGCCTGGATAGCTTGATGGAAGGCAAGACCGCATCGGTCGAGGTCTACGATCGCCACGGGACGCTGGAAGAAGAGCGGCCGTATCCGGGCAGCAGTCATCCGGTGTCGACCCGTTAGATCCAGGTGAGCGCATATTTCCGCACGGTGAGCGAACACGCCTGTCATACCATCACCGCTTCGCTTATCTGACAGGAGAATCCTTATGCGCATGATGCTCGCACTCATCCCTGTGTTGGCTTTGGCCGGTTGCTCGTCCTGGCAGGCGGACCCGGAGGACATCACGCCAGTGCCCGAGGAACGTTTGCGCGGCTATCAGACACCTGTGGCCAATGGTGGCGAGTTGGTGGTGACCCGCGACTTCGGCATTCGCGGCGGAGGCTGCTACGTGGCGGTGATGGTCGATCGCAGGCTGGCGGCGCGGATCCATGTCGGCGAGCAGGTGCACTTGCACGTGCCGGCCGGGATGCGCATCGTCAGCATCGAATCGGACCCTGAGGACGACACGCTGTGCGGCAAGGGCAGTCTGCTGCGCGAGAAAGCGGCGCGGGTCGAGGCGGGTGAAACGCTGCAGTTCCGCATCAGCAGTGATAACCGCATCGGCTTCGATATCCAGCAGGTCGACGCCCAGTAGCAGTGCTGCACCGTTCGCGGCCGGTGTCGCAGTTTGGTCACTGGCGCGAGGCGGTATCACGAAGAAACATTCTTGCACCGGCCTCGCCGAACCCTCCCTCCAGTTTCGTGCTCCCAGATAGGCAAACCGTTGTGCTTGAGCCTTCGGCGCCTGTCTGAACGTTGGTAACAGCCGGCTCCGCACAACGACCCATACGCCATCGCGGCCGAATGGTCGCCTGCCAGGAGTCGATGCGTGAAACGAGCCATATCCTCCCTGATGTTCGTCGCCGGGCTAGCTCTGGTCCCTGCGCTGCACGCTGAACAACAACCGACCTACGGCCCGCACCTTGAAGGGTTTGAATATCCGCACCCGATCAAGCGCTTCGAGTTTTCGTCTCAGCGCCAGCCATTGACCATGGCTTACATGGACGTGACCCCAGCGGGCAAGGCCAATGGGCGGACGGTCGTGCTGATGCATGGCAAGAACTTCTGTGCGGCGACCTGGGAGGAGAGCATCGAGGTACTCTCGCAGAAGGGTTATCGGGTCATTGCGCCTGATCAGATCGGCTTTTGCAGCTCCAGCAAGCCTGAGGCTTACCAGTTCAGCTTTGCGCAGCTGGCACACAACACCCGGGCGCTCTTGCAGTCGCTGGACATCGAACAGGCCACGGTGATCGGTCATTCCATGGGTGGCATGCTGGCGTCACGGTTCGCACTGAATTACCCGCAGATGGTCGAGCAACTGGTGTTGGTCAATCCCATCGGGCTTGAGGATTGGCAAGAAAAGGGCGTGCCCTATGCGCCAATCGAAGAGCTGTACCAGAGCCAGTTGAAGACCGACTTCGAAAAGATCAAAGCCTACCAGCAGAAGTTTTACTACAACGGCAGCTGGAAGCCGCGCTATGACCGCTGGGTGAACATGCTCGCTGGGATGTACGCCGGTGACGGCAAAGAGATCGTTGCCTGGAACCAGGCGCTGACCTCCGACATGGTGTTCACCCAGCCGGTGATCCACGAATTCGACACGCTGAGCGTGCCGACCCTGTTGCTGATCGGTGGCAAGGACCGCACCGCACCGGGTGCCAATCGAGCGCCGGAAGACGTCGCGAAACGCCTGGGCGACTACCCCGAACTTGGCCGGCAGGCCGCAGCGATGATTCCCGACGCGACCCTGGTGCCTTTCCCTGAGCTGGGCCATTCACCGCAGGTTGAGGCGCCGGATGTGTTCCATGAGGCGTTGCTGGATGGGCTCAAGACGCGTTGAGCCACGCCGCGGGTGCGGTGGCCGGTACGCCGATCTCCGTGCTGGCTGTGGATACCTCTAGAGAGGCCAGACCCAAAGGATGACGGGCACGGCCACCAGCACCACCAGAATCGACAGCGGTAGCCCGAGCCGCCAGTAGTCACCGAAACGGTAGCCGCCGGGCGCCATGACCAGCGTGTTCGACTGGTGCCCGATGGGCGTCAGAAAGGCGCAGGAAGCTCCGATGGCGACCGCCATCAATAGCGGGTCGGCAGAGGCGTCCATACCGCGCGCGAGGGCGATCGCCACGGGCGCGGCGAGCACCGCGGCGGCGGCGTTGTTGACCACGTTCGACAGCAGCATCACACCCACCATCAGGATCGCCACGGTGGCTGCCGGCGGGGCGGCCTGGCCAACGTCCAGCAGGGCATCAGCGATCAGGCGCGAGCCTCCGGTGCTTTCCAGCGCTTCGCCAATGGGCAGCATCGCGGCAATCAGAACGACGATCGACATATCGATGCTCTTGTAGATGTCCCCCGTGGGGACCAGCCCGACCAGAATCATCGCCAGGGCGGCACCCACCAATGCGACGGCTGACGGCACCATGCCTAGCGCAATGAGCGCCAGCGCGGCGGCAAATATGCTGCTGGCGAGCAGTACCTGGCGAGGCGCGGTGATCCGCAGGCCGCGCGATGCCAGCGGCAGGCAACCGAGACTGTTAAGTGTCGATTGCAGCTGATCCTCACGCGCCTGCAACAGCAGGATGTCGCCCGCGGCAAAGCGGATCTTGCCCAGCCGCTGTTGCAATCGCTGCCCTTGGCGAGCCACGGCCAGGATGTTGACGCCATGGCGCTCACGCAGTGCCAGACCGGAGGCGCTGGTACCGATCAAAGACGAACTTGCAGTCACGATGGCCTCGGCCAGGGCGCGCTCGGCGTTGCGGTCGGCTTTGGAATCGGCGGCTTCGGGTTCTTTGTCAGGCTCACCGTTCCGTTTCAGCTGTTTGTCCTGTTCAGCCTTTTCACGGGCTTCCGCTTTGCTGTCGGCTTCGGCAGCAAGGCGCAGGTGAGTCACATCGAGAAAACGCTTCAGGCTGTCAGAGTCAGCTTCGACCAGCAGGATGTCGTCGTCGCGTAGCACTTCATAGGTCGACGGCATACGGTGGTACTTTCCCGCACGTACCAGCCCGGTGACCATCACATCGACCTCGTCACCGCCCGCAGCGATCAGGTCATGCAGGGTGCGGCCAGCGTATTTGCTGTCGGCCGGAATCTGCAGTTCGGTCAGGTAAGCACTGATTTCGAACAGCTCCTGCTCACCGCTCGGGTCCTCGCGACGAGGCGTCAAGCGCCAGAGCAGAGCGATCAACAGCACCCCGACGAGGGTGATCGCGAGGCCCACCGGCAGAAAGTCGAACATACCGAACGGCGCTTCGCTGACTTCACGCCGATAGCCGGCAATGATGATGTTCGGCGGCGTGCCGATCAGGGTCAGGGTGCCGCCGAGCAAAGAGCCGAAAGCCAGGGGCATCAGCAGATAGGAAGGCGAGCGGCCGCTCTGGCGCGACATCCAGACGGCTACCGGCATGAACAGCGCGAGCGCGCCGACGTTGTTCATGAAGCCCGAGCACAGGGCGACGATACCGGACAGTGTCAGCACCTGGATCCAGGGTCGATCGCCGACCTTGGTCAGGTGCCGTGCCAGCGAATCCACCACACCGGCATTGAGCAAGCCGCGGCTGAGCACCAGCACTGCAGCAACAGTGATCACGGCCGGATGGCCAAGGCCCATGAACGCCTTTTCCGGCGGCACGATGCCGGCCAGGGTAACCACCAGCAAGGCGGCAAGGGCGACGAGGTCGTAACGCCAGCGATTCCACACGAACAGGCCCAATGTGGCGGCGAGAACGGCGAACACGATCAGCTGATCGCTTTGCATGGATAACTCCGATAACGGCTTTTGCCGCAGTGAACGGATTACGGTTAAGGGCCGAACGGCTGGATCTAGACGGGTTTCGCCAAAGCGAAGCGGCAAGGCGGCGATACACTAGCCGCTTGAGCGGGTGCTGAGCCAGCGCTGCGTTCGACATTTGGCGCTATGCGCCGGTATCGAGCCAGACACTGCTGTCATCGGAGGGCAAATTCGCTGCGGCCAGGTTGTTTTACCGGCCCGGTCACTGGCAAGACCCGCTCCGGTAGGCAAGGATGTAGAAGACTCCAGAACGAAACCTGCCCATGCCCAAGCAACTTTCTTTGCATTGCCGCGATGGCTACCCGCTCGCTGCGCAACTCTGGCTGCCACCGGGTCTGGCGCGCGGCTCGGTGATCGTCAGCAGCGCCACCGGTGTGCTGGCGCGGTATTACGCGCGCTACGCCGGCTTCCTGCGCGAACGTGGCTATGCGGTGATGACGTATGACTATCGCGGTATCGGCGGGTCACGCCCGGCCAGCTTGCGAAAGGCGACCATCCGTTGGCGCGACTGGGGCGATCTCGACTTTGATGCGGCGGTGCGCTGGATGCGCCAGCGTGATCCCGACGGTCCATTGGTGGCCGTCGGCCATAGCATCGGTGGTTTTCTGCCGGGTTTTGCCGAGTCCGCTACCGAGGTCGATCGCTTTCTCAGTGTGGGCGCGCAATATGCGTACTGGCGCGACTATGCCGCCGCGCAACGCTGGCAGATGTTTGCCAAATGGCACCTGTTCATGCCGGCGGTGACGGCGCTGTGCGGGTATTTTCCCGGCCGCCGACTGGGCTGGCTGGAAGACCTGCCCGCAGGCGTCGCGCGCGAATGGGCATTCCGCCAGGCAAGGTTGGAACAGAGCTATCCGGAGCATGAACGGGCCGAGGTGCTACGCCGCTTCGCCGCGATCAGCGCGCCGATCCTGGCGGTGAGCCTGAGCGACGACGAGTACGGCACGCCCCCGGCGATCGCCCGCGGGCTGTCCTACTACCGCAATGCCGCTGTGCAGCAGGTCCAGCTGAGTCCGGCGGTGCTGGGCATGGAGCAGGTCGGGCACTTCGACCTGTTTCGTGAGCGCCATCGAGACGGTTTCTGGCAGGCGAGCCTGGCCTGGATCGGGGAAGGTCGCAATCCCTGGTCGGGCGAGACGCAACCCTCAGTCAGCGAGGCGTGCTGAGCGCGACGTTTTAGGCCTGTTTGGCGGCGAAAACGGCGCTAACTGCGGTTGGCCTGGGTGACTGGGAGCGTCTGATTATCGGCACTGTGCACGGCAGGCTCGTTCAACAGCTGGCGGACCGCGTCGGCATAGGCGCGGCGGCCGACGCGCATGGCGTTGTTGTGGTTGCCGCCCTCGATCAGCAGCAGCTGTTTGGGGTTTTGCGCGGCGGCGAAGAGTTCTTCGCTGAAGCGCGCCGGCACATATTGATCAGCCGTGCCATGGACCAGTAACAGCGGCATGCCGACCTGATCGATCTTGTCGATGGAATCGAATTTCTGCGACACCAGCCAGCGGACTGGCCAGGGCGTGTCGGCCACCTCCGTTGCGATATCGGCCAGGCTGGTAAAGGTGGATTCGACGATCAGCGCACGCGCTTCCGGCGCTTCGCCACGGCGTTCGGCTTCGCGTCCCAGCTCGGCGGCGAGGTCCACCGCCACTGCACCACCCAGCGAGTGGCCATAGATCAGACGCTTGTCCGCATCGGACTGTAGGGTTTTCAAGTGGTCCCAGGCGATACGCGCATCCTCATATACGCTGGCCTCCGACGGCAGTTCGCGAGGCTTTGACCGAAGCCACGATAGTCGATCGCCAATACCGAAAAGCCCAGAGAACGTATCTGCTCCAGCCGGAACAGGTGCCCGGTGAGGTCCCAACGCGAGCCGTGTAGATAAAGGATCGCCGGTGCGTCCCGCTCGTCAGCCGGCCACCACCAGGCGTGAATCTTCTGGCTGTCGCCGAAATCAGGCGTGCTCAGCTCCAGCTCCTCCACACCGTTTGGCAGGCCGCGGTACCAGCTGGCTGTGCCGGGCTCGATGCGAAACACCAGTTCGCGCTCTTTCTGTTCGAGCATCGAGCAGCCGACGGGCAGCAGGGTGAACACTGCGGCGACGATCAGGGAAACAAAGGTGCGGGCTCTGGTGCGGAAAAACGGCAACTTCGACATGCGGCGGGGAGGCCTCCTTCTGGAACCGACATTGAGCGGCCAGCTGGCGAGGCACGCAAGCGGCTAGTGACGACAAGTCATTACTACAGATTGCAGCGTTTCGCTGGAGGCCACGCGCCATCGAGCGCCGGTGCGGAGTAGCATCACGGGCTCTTATTCGTAATGGAGCTTCATCGTGACTACAGCACGTATCGGTTTGCTGCCCGCCCTGTTGATCGCCGCTGCGGTGGCCTTCGCCGGTTGGTCCGTGGGGCAGGGCGTGGAGCGCTTCCGGATGGCGGATCGCTCAGTGACGGTCAAAGGCCTGGCTGAGCGGGACGTGTCGAGTGATTTCGCCGTCTGGACACTCGGCTTCCGCCGTGCCGGCAACGACTTCGCCAGCGTCCAGCAGGGTCTGTCCGAGGACCGCAGTCGGGTCGTGGCGTTTTTGCACGAACAGGGTTTCAGTGACGACGAGATCGAGGTCCGCCCGTTGCAGGTTCAGGACCTGCTGGCGCGCGAATGGGCGCCGCAGGAAATCGCCCTGCGCTTCAACGGCAGTGGTCAGGTGTTGGTGAAATCGGCACGTGTCGAAGCGGTCGGCAAGGCTGCCAATGGTGTAGATCCGCTGATTCTGGCCGGCATCCAGCTGGATACCGAACAGAACGGATTCAGTGGCCCGCGCTACCAGCTGCGTGGCTTCAACGACCTCAAACCGGCGCTGTTGGAAGACGCCACCCGCAACGCCCGCGAGCAGGCTGCACAGTTCGCCGAAGATGCCGGCGCGCAACTTGGTGAACTGAAGACCGCCAACCAGGGCGTGATCCGCGTGCTCGATGATGACGGCAGCGACATGGACACCGGCCGCACGCCGGGCAAGCGTCTGCGCGTGGTCAGCACATTCGAATACGCGCTGCAGTAATTCTCCCATTGCTGGGACGCCGAGGCCCGTCGCGGTTGTAGAAGGATTGACCTCATGTGGCAAGAGGTTCGATATCCCTCCGAACATAGCGCTGTTTGCGGTGCTTTTTTGCGGGTCAATCAGCTAGCGTTTCGGTTTTGCCAGTTCACGACCCGATGAGGTCATTCGCTCAATCGCAGGCGGTGGCGGCTCCCCTGGTTTCTTCGCTTCCACTGCTTGTGGTCCAGGCCCACCAGAACACCAGCAAGCCGACGGCGCCGGTAGCGGCGCCGATGTAGCCAGTCGTGGTCCAGCCAAGCCCTGCGCTGATCGCCAGTCCGCCGAGCCACGGCCCGAGGGCGTTGGCGACATTGAAGGCTGAATGGTTGGACGCGGCCCCAAGCGTCTGGGCCTCGCCCGCCACGTCCATCAGGTGGGTCTGCAGGGGCGGGCCGAGCGACACCATAGTGCCTACCGCAAACGCGGCTGGGAGGATCGTCCACAGCGAGTGTGTAGCGAGCGGGAACATCAGTAGGACCAGGATGCTCCACAGCAACAGCCAGGCGACAGCCTTGAACCCCAGCTTGTCGAACAACCAGCCGCCAAAGAGGTTGCCGACGATGCCGCCCAGACCGAAAGCGGCCAGCCCCACCGGGATCCAGTTCTCGCTGACGCCAGTGACCTCCAGCATGGTTGGTGCCAGGTAGCTGAACACGCAGAACATGCCAGCGAAACCGATCGAACTGATGGCCAGCGCCAGCCACACCGGTTTTCGATTGAAGTCACGCAGTTCGCGCATCGGGTTGTTACGCGGCTCGCTGCGGTCGAGCGGCAGGAAGATCGCCACCAGCAACACCGTCAGCAACGCGATCATTCCGACCAGACCAAACGCCCAGCGCCAGCTTAGCCATTGCCCCAGCCAGGTGGCGGTGGGATTGCCGATCAGCATGGCGATGGTGAGGCCCGCTAGCACGCGGCTGACTGCCTTGGCTCGCTGGTCAGGTGCAACCATTGAGGCGGCGACCAGCATCGCCACGCCGAAGTAGGCCCCGTGGGGCAGGCCGGCGATGAAGCGGAACAGCATCAACGAGTGGTAATCCGGTGCGATGGCGCTGGCGAAATTGCCCAGAGCGAAAAAGCCCATCAGCAGCAAAAGCAGGTGCCGGCGGAACATCCGCGAGCCGAGGATCGCCAGCAGCGGTGCGCCTACCACGACACCCAGGGCATAGGTGCTGATCACATGGCCCACTTGCGGCTCGCTGATCCCCAGCCCCTGCGCGACGTTGGGCATCAGTCCCATGATGGCGAATTCGCCCGTACCGATGGCGAACCCACCCATGGCCAGGGCCAGCTCGATCAGCAATATGGCGCGCGCCGAGAATGTCGACTTGCCTGTGGCGTTCACTTGGGTCATCGGTGCCTCAATGGGATGGGTCGATTAGCGGACACGCGCCGCTTGCGTCGAGCGGCACCGGCCTAGCGGGAATTAGGGCGAATAGGTAGGCAGCGATCGTAGGTTGAAGTTCGTCTCAGGATCGAGAGGGCAGAGCGCGCTTATGACGCAACAAGGTCGAACATGTGAGGCCGAGCGGCTATCGATACTTCGCCAGGATCGCCTCGAATTCGCCGTCGTGCTGCATCTGTTGCATGACTTCAAGTATCTCCCGGGCCGGGACGTCAGTCTCATCACGCACGATGCAGTGAATAGAGAACTCCGAGAGCCGGTCGATTGCCTTTAGTCTGCGGTCTACAGGTCTGTCTCGATTGAACCAATCCAGTGCTACCTGAGTGCTGATCGCATAACGTTCACGTCCGGCAGCGAGTTTTTCCAGTACTAGGTGCTCTGTTCGTGCATCGTCGCGAAACAAGGTGCCGTCTCGAAACGATGCATCCGCCTCCGGGTAGAAGAAGCCGAGCACCGTACCGACCCGTCGGCCGGGCAGGCTGGAGAGCTTGGCTGGAGGTGTTTCAGGCCGAGCCACCAGAATGCTGCGCTGCGTCATGAACGGGACGCTCCAACGATAACTTGCGTGGTCTACCGCCAGCCAGGCGGGGTTCATATAGCAGCTGACATCGACTGCGCCCTCGGCCAGCAGCGGCTGGATGCGCGTTCGTGACATCACCAGTTGCTCGGCTTTACGCCCGAGCTTTTCGGCGATGCGCCTGTGCAGGTCGTGAAGAATGCCGTCTGTAGGGTGACCGTTCTCTAGATGAATCATGGGCATGGTCGAGCTGTCGCTGACCGAGAATCGCAGTGGGCGCTCCGCAGCCGGCGTCAACACGGAAAAGAACAGAAGGGACACGGCAACGGACAGTGCGCGCACGGTTGGAACGATCCTTCGTCGATGATCGACCCTGTAGGGGTTAGTCCATGTTCGAGAAGGCGCGGATTATCGCGACATCGTTCCGCTTGTGTCCATTCAGTGCATGAATAATGCGAAGCGAGTCGTTTCTGGTTCTGCCTGAAGTAACGCTGCAGCTTCAGGCAGAACCACAGGCGTTACGCCTTGCGGCTAGGCGGCGCCATAAATTCCGGTCCTACCGGATCGGTGATGTGCTCGGCAAGGAGTGCATCGATGTCCGTCAGGTCCTGTGGGCTCAACGACCACCCGAAGGCATCGTCGATGCCGTCCAGCTGGTCGGGTCGACGAGCGCCCCAGAGCGCAATGGTCGGGCCTTGGTCGAGCACCCAACGGATGGCGAGCGCCAGCACGGATTTGCCGTGACGGTCGTGAGCTAGCGCTTTCAATGCCTCGACTGCAGCGAGGTACTGCTCGAAGCGCGGCGGCTTGAACTTCGGGTCGGACTTGCGCAAGTCGTCACCATCGAAGGTGGTGCTGCTGGTCATCCGCCCGGAAAGCAAACCGCGGCACAGGGCGCCGTAGCCGAGCACCACCAGGCCGTTATCCCGAGCGTAGGGCAGTACGTCGGCTTCGATGGCGCGCTCGAAGAGGTTATACGGTGGCTGCACGGAGGCCAGCGGCGCGGCTTTACGAAACGTATCCATCTGCTCGGTGGAATAATTGCTCACGCCAATCGCGAGGATCTTGCCTTCCTGGCGCAGCTTTTCCAATTCGGCCGCGGTTTCTTCGATGGGAACCAGCGGGTCCGGCCAATGCACCTGATACAGGTCGATGCGGTCAGTGCGCAGCCGACGCAGCGAGTCTTCGATTTCCTGACGGATACGAGCGGGCGTCGAATTGCGCCGCGGGCCGCCTTCGCTCCAGTCCAGCGCGACCTTGGTGGCGATCACTGCCTGGTCGCGCACGCCCTCAAGGGCCTTGCCGACGACCTCTTCGGAGTGACCGAAGCCGTACACCGGTGCGGTGTCGATCAGGTTGATGCCGCGTTCCAGGGCACTGCGAATGGTGGTGACGGAGCGGTCGTCATCCGCGCCGCCCCACATCCAGCCACCGATGGCCCAGGTGCCTAAGCCAATACGCGACACAGGCGTGGCGATGCCTTCGATCGATAGCGTTTCGATGCTCATAGGTGCTCCTCTGTTTGAACGGGGGCGACCAGCTCAGCGGTTGGCCAGGTCACGGTTACTGACAGCTGCAGCCATCCGATGTGCGATGCGTTGGGTACAGGAGAGACGTCGTTCAGACGCTGCGAAACTGAAACTCAGCTGCAGGCAGCAACGGCTTCGGTTAGCAGTTTGGGTGTGTCCTGGGCGCCCATGGCTTGCGCAGCGGCCAGAGGCGTCACGCCGTTCATGTCGGCCCGGCTTGGGTCTGCGCCGCGCGCCAGTAAGAGCTCGACAATGTCACTGCGATTGAACATGGCCGCCATCATCAGGGCGGTCTTGCCGTCGGGCGAGGCGCTTTCGACATCGGCACCCTGATCGAGCAGCAGGCGCGCCATTTGCAGGTTGCCCTTGAAGGCGGCGCCCGCCAGCGGACTCTGGCCCTTGTCGTTGCGCAGCTGGGGGTCGGCACCGTTCTCCAGCAGCACGCGCGAGGTGTCGAGATGGCCGTGGTAACTGGCGAGCATCAACAGGCTGTCGCCATTGTGGTTGCGAATGTTGGCGGGCAAGCCGCGACCGAGCAGGTCTGTGAGGCGCTCGGCATCACCGCTGCGGGCGCTTTCGAAAACCTGAGCGGCGAACGCCAGCGCGGCGTCGTCCAGTTCGGGCTTGGGGCTCGGTTGATCCGTCATCTTGATGTCCTCGGCTTTCAGAGTTGGGCGCAGCGGCGCAGACGCGTCGAGCTGCCAAGCGGTCTGCACGGGCAGCTGCGTTTCTATCCGACCGACAGGTCGCGCAAATGTGCGAAACGGCCGCAAGGCTGCACGGCCAGATCGGCTATGGCAGTATTTGCCGCCCATCTGCCGATGAATTGCTGCAATGAAAGCTGAAGACCTCGAACGCCTGGTGACCCAGACGATGCCCTACGGCAAATACAAGGGCCGGCTGATCGCGGATCTTCCGGGCAACTACCTGAACTGGTTCGCCCGGGTCGGCTTCCCGCCCGGGGATCTGGGTCAGTTGCTGGCGCTGATGCAGGAGATCGACCACAACGGTCTGTCGCCGCTGCTCGAGCCATTGCGCCGCCGCTGATTCACTCCTGGCTTTGGGCCTGTAGCGCCGCCAGCGCGGGCGCGGCGTAGATACCCACTTCTACTGCCAGGGCCATGACCCGCTCGATGTCGCAGGTATAGACGAGTACGGCCTGCAACTCATCGTCCAGTGGCTCGCTGAAGTCCACCAGCACGTAACCGCCTTTTTCCGGGTAAAGGCTGCTGAGCTGGGTCTGGATGCGGTTGAGCGCCTTCAATGGCTCGGTCTTGGCCAATTGCTTGGGCTTGAGGATGAAATTCACGTCCGGGCCGAACGAACCGACGATCTGCTCGAACAGCGCCTGGTAGTCATCGGCCTGGAACAGCACGGTATCCGGCAGGCTGCCGACGATCATCCATTCGCCCAACGGGATGGGGAAGTCATCGTCGTAGATGATGTCCGGGTTGGCCTGCAGAAAGGCCTGAGGGTCGGCATAGGCTTGAGCCGCTTCGTCAGCGAGCCGGTTGATCTCGTCGTCGCTCATGCAGCCCGAACTGATCAGGCGGATCAGTTCGGCAAGTGGGTCTTTCATCGGGGAAACATTCCTGCGGTGCGGGGAGCGCAAGGATAACCGAAAGCCTGCCCAGGCCCAGCCTGCTGGCTTCAGGGCGGCAGCGATGTCCACCGTCGTGCCTCGATAACCTTTGGCTGCTTTTACGCGCTGAGCTGCAGATTCTGTTCAGTTTTCGTGCACAATAGCCGCCATATAAACAGACGCGGCATGAACGATCGCATCGGCGCTGGCCGGCTTCGCTCCTGTTCCGACGCCCGACTACGATCAGCCAATATTCGAGAGGAACGACTGTGCATAACGTCGTCATCAGCGGTACCGGCCTTTACACCCCTGCCCAGAGCATTTCAAACGACGAGTTGGTCGAGTCGTTCAACACCTACTCGCGTCGTTTCAATGATGAAAATGCCGCAGCGATCGAAGCGGGTGACATCCAGCCGATGCCGGAATCCAGCTCGGCGTTCATCGAGAAGGCGTCCGGCATCAAGAGCCGCTTCGTTACCGACAAAGCCGGCATCCTCGATCCGGATCGCATGGTTCCGCGCATTCCCGAGCGCAGCAACGACCAGTGGTCGATCCTCTGCGAAATGTCAGTCAAGGCCGCTCAGCAAGCCCTTGAACGGGCTGGCAAAACCGCAGCTGACATCGATGGGGTGATCGTCGCCTGCTCCAATCTGCAACGCGCCTACCCGGCAGTCGCTATCGAAGTGCAGGCAGCGCTTGGGATCAAGGGTTTTGGCTTCGACATGAACGTCGCCTGTTCTTCGGCGACCTTCGGTATCCAGAATGCCGCCAACTCGGTTCAGCTGGGGCAGGCGCGGGCAGTACTGATGGTCAACCCGGAGATCTGCACCGGGCACATGAACTTCCGTGACCGGGACAGCCATTTCATCTTCGGCGATGCCTGCACGGCCGTCATTGTCGAGCGTGCTGATCAGGCCACCTCGGCGTATCAGTGGGACATTGTCAGCACCAAGCTGGCGACCGAATTCTCCAACAACATCCGCAACAACTTCGGCTTCCTCAATCGCACCGCCGAGGAATACATGACCAACCCGGACAAGCTATTCGTTCAGGAAGGCCGCAAGGTATTCAAGGAGGTCTGCCCGATGGTGGCTGAGTTGATCGGCGAGCATCTGAAGGAAAACGAAATCGAGGTCAGCGAGGTCAAGCGCTTCTGGCTGCACCAGGCCAACCTCAACATGAACCACCTGATCGTGCGCAAGCTGCTCGGTCGCGATGCCAGCCCGGAAGAGGCGCCGGTCATTCTCGACACTTATGCCAACACCAGCTCTGCAGGCTCGGTGATTGCCTTCCACAAGCATCAGGATGATCTGCCAGCGGGCAGCCTCGGTGTGCTCAGCTCGTTTGGCGCAGGTTACTCGATTGGCAGCGTGATCCTGCGCAAGCGCTGATCGCAAAGCCAGCCAGCATTCCGGTAGCAGCTTCTTTCGCAACTGTCACCGCAGCGCATCCTCTCGCCGTCAGACGGCTGCTTCGCTAGCAAGCGGGTTCTTGCAAACGGATCGCACGGTTTGTAAGGAGCGAGCCGCTTGTAAACACGTTAAGCACGACTTCGCTTGAAGCCCTTGTCTCCTCCAATAAAAAGCCCCGGCATAGCCGGGGCGAAGGTGGAGCAGAGCGATTGAGGAGCTCGATCAGAAGCTGTAAACCATGCCCAGCGAGAACACGTTGATGTCATCACCAGCCGCAGCAACCTGGTAGACATCCGTGTCGTGGCCGCCCTTGATGCGATAGGCGGCGGTGTTGTCATCGTTCTTCAGCATGTTGTAAACGCCGTAAACAGTCAGTTGCTTGGACAGCTTGTGGTCCAGGCCTAGGCTCACCTGGCTGGCGCCGGTGTCGTCGGTGTCGCTCCAGTCATCAGCAGTCATGTACTGCAGCTTCAAGGTGTTGGCGCCGAACTTGTATGCAGTGTTCAGGCCCCAGGCGTCACGCTCGGCGTCGGCTTCTTCGTAGCGGTCGAACATCGCGCCCACGCTGACAGGTCCGAAGGCGTAGCTGGCAGCAAGGCGGAACGCATCGCTTTCGTACGCAACAACGTCAGCGTCAACAGTGTCTTCATCATCACCGTCGGCCTTCTCGTAACCGGCGCTAAAGGCGAGGTCGCCGATGCTGTAACCCAGCGCGACGCTGGCCAGCGAGTAATCGTTATCTTCGATATCGCCGTCTTCGGTCTCCCAGTCTTCGAAAGACGTGGCGTACATGGCGCTGGCAACCAGACCACCCATGCTCGGGCTGACATACTGGATGCTGTTCTTGGCGCGACGGTTGGCTTCGTCGGCAATGTTACGCGCATCGCCCACGGTGTCGCCGAACAGGTCAAAGGCGTTGCGGACGTTCTTCAGGGGGGTGTCCTGGTTGCCCACCAGCACCTGGCCGAAGTCGCCGGTGAGACCAACGTAAGTGTTGCGTCCAGCGAAGCTGTCTCCGCCTTCGTCAATGATGATCTTCGATTCGATCTGGTAAACAGCGTTCAGATCCGGGTTGATTTCGGTGACACCTTTGAAGCCCAGACGCGAGGAGTTGCTGGCGATGGCCAGTTCGCTGTCGGTATCGTTGTCCACGAAATCCGCCGACACGTGGGCTTTGCCGTAGATCTCCAGCTGCTTGCCGATGATTTCATAGGCGTTGGCGGTGGTCGGCAACGCAACTGCAGCGGCAATGGCGAGGGTCAGGGGGAGAAGCTTGCGTGGCATGATATTTCCTTTCTGTGCGTTCGCGGATTGGTAGCTACGCCGCCTCCGGGTCCTAACCCCCCAAGCGGCTGTCGGCAGAATGAGGGGGTGTGGTTACAGCTTTTTGCTAATTTGACGACGATTTGATGACGGTGAAGGGGTGAGATCTTCTTCTTGCTATAGCTTTGATTGCCGTAAAGAGCCCCGCGGTCGTACCTCGACCAACAACTGCTTCAGTTCCGGTTGCTTAGCCGCCAGACTAGGCATATGCCCATACAGACGCTTTCCCACCTCGCCGACTACGACTCCTCTCGCTGGGACGCGCTGCTCGGCGAACACCCGCAGCCCTTTCTACGGCACGCCTTTCTGTCTTCGCTGGAAGACAGCGGCAGCGTCGATGCGCGCAGGGGCTGGCGTGCACAGCATCAAGTGCTGAGCGACGACCAGCGGGGAGCGATTGCGGCCTTGCCGCTGTACAGCAAGACCAACTCCAGCGGTGAGTATGTATTCGATTGGGCCTGGGCTGACGCCTGCCACCGTGCGGGTATCGAGTACTACCCCAAACTGCTCTGCGCGGTGCCGTTCTCGCCAGTGACCGGCGCGCGCCTGTTGGGTGACCGCGAGGCGGCGGGCCAATTGCTCGACCAGCTCACCGCCGGCTTGGCCGAAAGGGGCTATTCGAGCCTGCACGTGAACTTTACCGAGCCGGACGCCGATGCGATTTTCCAGGGCCGTGATGGCTGGTTGGAGCGCATCGGCTGCCAGTTTCACTGGCACAACCGCGGCTACCGAGACTTTCAGGATTTCCTGGGCGGCCTCACTTCGCGCAAGCGTAAGCAGCTGCGCAAGGAGCGCGAGCAGGTGGCGGGGCAGGGGATCGAGTTCGAGTGGCGCGAAGGCCACCAGGTCAGCGAACAGGAATGGGATTTCGTCTATGCCTGTTACGCCAATACCTACCATGTGCGCGGCCAGGCGCCGTATCTGACTCGCAGCTTCTTCAGCCTGCTGGCCGAGCGGATGCCCGAGGCGATCCGGGTGGTGCTTGCCTGCCAGAGCGGCCGGCCGAGCGTCTGGGCGTGATGCGCTATGCCGAGGCCGCGCGCGATGCGCTGCCGTATCGGCAGGAATGAGCTATTTCGTCTTCGGCGCGGCGCTGACCCCTTCGAGCGTCGAAAACGAGGTGTCCTTGGCGGTCAGCAGGAAATCGCGCATGAATGGCGAGTCCAGCATGTCAGCGCGGATGCCCGCATAGAGTGTGGCAAACAGGCCTTTCTCGCCGAGTCGTTTGGCGGTGACGTAACCGCGAGCGCTGTATTCATGCAGCGCCCAGTTGGGCACGCAGCACACGCCGCGACCGGAGGCCACCAGTTGCATCATCATCACGGTGAGTTCCGAGGTGCGAACCTGAGCCGGTTCGACATCGGCCGGCTCCAGGAAGCGCGTGAAGATGTCCAGTCGGTCATGTTCCACCGGATAAGTGATCAGGGTTTCGCTGGCCAGGTCTTCGGCGCGTACGAACGGGCGGGATGCCAAGGCGTGCTGGTTGGCGACGGCGAGCAGCGCTTCGTAGGTAAACAACGGTACATAGGTGATGCCCGGCAGTTCGATCGGGTCGGACGTCACCACGAGATCCAGATCACCGCGCGCCAGGGCCGGCAGCGGCGCGAAGGAAAACCCCGAAGCCAGGTCCAGCTCGACTTCCGGCCAGGCATCGCGGAACTGATCGATGGTCGGCATCAGCCACTGAAAGCAGCTGTGACACTCGATCGCCATATGCAAACGGCCCGCGGTGCCGCCTGCCAGTCGGGCCAGGTCGCGCTCGGCACTGCGCAGCTGTGGGAGCAAGCTGTCGGCCAATTGCAACAGGCGCAAACCCGCACTGGTGAAACGCACAGGACGGGTCTTGCGCACGAACAGCTGCAAGCCCAAGCGTTCTTCCAGTTCCTTGAACTGATGGGACAGTGCTGACTGGGTCAGATGCAGCCGCTCGGCGGCCTCCACCAGGCTGTCGGTTTCGCGCAGCGCGTGAAGCGTTTTCAGGTGGCGGATTTCCAGCATGCTGGGGACTTCCTGCTGTTTTCGTTGGCGAGACCTAGGTTTCGAGAGGACGCCAGATCAACCAAAGCACGGTGACTTGAGCAATCCTCATCGCGGCGGCGAAGTGTGTCCCAGCGCGCCGATCATTGTCGAGCCGACAGCTCGAATGAATCTTCGCAGGGAAATGAGCATGCATCGGGTGCTGACAGAGCCATTCAACAACCCGCAGGTTTTAGCTGGGAGTGAGACGGCGCGTAGCGACTGCTTATCGCGTCTCGATGTCCAGTTGGACAGAGGCGTAGCAGTGAGGACATGAATATATCTAAAGATGATCTAGAATTGCGTGAGTTTGTTTCATTTATCTCGGGCCGTCACAATCCGCTCATCGAAAACGAACGAATTGGAGATTGTCATGGCTGTTGCGCATTCCCTGGGCTTCCCACGCATTGGTGCCGACCGAGAATTGAAAAAGGCGCTCGAAGCGTACTGGAAGGGTGACCTCAGCGAGGCCGAGCTGCGTCGGGTCGGTAGGGAATTGCGCGCGGCCCATTGGCAGCTGCAGGCAGATGCTGGCATTGAACTGCTGCCTGCGGGCGATTTCGCCTGGTATGACCAGGTGCTGACCCATTCGCTGATGTTTGGCGTTGTGCCTGAGCGCTTTCGTCCGGCCGACGGTCAGCCGACTCTGGAGACGTTGTTCGCCATGGCGCGTGGCGTAACTCACCAGTGCTGCGGTGGTGGGCAAGCGCAGGAAATGACTAAATGGTTTGATACCAACTATCACTACCTGGTCCCCGAATTCAGCGTTGATCAGTCCTTTGAGCTGTCGTGGACGCAGTTGTTCGAGGAAGTGGAAGAGGCCAGGGCCCTTGGCCACGCGGTCAAGCCGGTGCTGATCGGGCCGTTGACCTATCTCTGGCTGGGGAAGGCCAAGGGGGAAGCGTTCGACAAGCTGGAGCTGCTCGATCGACTGCTTCCGGTCTACGGGGAAGTGCTGGAGCGGCTCGCCGCGCAGGGAGTGGAGTGGGTGCAGATCGATGAGCCGATCCTGGTGCTCGACTTGCCGCAAGATTGGAGGAACGCCTACGAGCGAGCCTACAACCTGTTGCAGCGCGCACCATTGAAGAAGCTGGTCGCAACCTATTTTGGCGGATTGGAAGACAACCTTGGCTTGGCCGCAGCGTTGCCGGTCGATGGCCTGCATATCGACCTGGTGCGTGCACCGGATCAGTACCCGGTCATCCTTGATCGACTGCCGGCATACAAAATCCTCTCGCTGGGCATCGTCAACGGACGAAACGTCTGGCGGTGCGATCTGGATAAAGCCTTGAACGTGCTTCGTCACGCTGCCGAGCGGTTGGGCGAGCGACTCTGGGTGGCGCCGTCCTGTTCGTTGCTGCACGCACCGGTGGACCTTGCGCGGGAGGACCAACTCGATGCTGAGCTGCGTAGCTGGCTGGCATTTGCCGTGCAGAAATGCGCGGAGGTTGCCGTGCTGACGCGAGCGGTCAATCAACCGGACGATGCCCAAGTACAGGCCGCGCTACAACAAAGCCGCGAGGTTCAGGCGAGCCGCGTCGAGTCTCCACGGATCCACAAGCCTGCCGTGCAGGCGCGCTTGGCTGCGATCAAGCCCAGGCACAGCCAGCGGCAATCCGCTTTCGAAAGCCGCATCGAGAAGCAGCGCGCTCGGCTGGATCTCCCTGCGTACCCGACGACCACCATCGGCTCGTTCCCGCAGACCCCGGCGATCCGTTTGGCGCGTCAGGCGTTCAGGCAGGGCAAGTTGGCCCTGACTGACTATACCGAGGCGATGCACGCCGAGATTCGTCACGCAATTGCCGTACAGGAGCAATTGGGTCTGGATGTGTTGGTACACGGCGAGGCCGAGCGTAACGACATGGTCGAGTATTTCGCCGAACAGCTCGACGGTTATGCCTTCACCCGCTTCGGTTGGGTGCAGAGCTATGGCTCGCGTTGCGTGAAACCGGCGGTGATCTACGGCGATCTGAGCCGTCCGGCGGCTATGACGGTGGAGTGGATTCGCTACGCGCAGCAGCAGACCAGTAACGTCATGAAGGGCATGCTGACCGGCCCGGTAACCATGTTGATGTGGTCGTTTACTCGCGAGGATGTCAGCCGTGAGCAACAGGCGCGGCAGCTGGCGCTAGCGATCCGGGACGAGGTCTGTGATCTCGAAGCGGCGGGCATCAAAATCGTCCAGATTGACGAAGCGGCATTCCGCGAAGGTCTGCCGTTGCGGCGCGCCCAGTGGGGGCACTATCTCGATTGGGCGGTCGATGCGTTCCGTCTGTGCGCCAGCGGTGTGCGCGACGAAACGCAGATCCACACGCACATGTGCTACAGCGAATTCAACGATGTGATCGAGGCGATCGCCGCGATGGATGCTGACGTTATCACCATCGAGACCTCCCGCTCGCAAATGGAGCTGCTGGAAGCGTTCCGCGTCTTCGACTACCCCAACGACATCGGTCCCGGCGTCTACGACATCCACTCGCCGCGCGTCCCGGACACGGCTGAAATGGTCCAGTTGCTGCAGAAGGCCGCCGAGCGAATCCCGGCCGAGCGGCTCTGGGTCAACCCGGATTGCGGCCTGAAAACCCGCGGCTGGGCGGAAACCGAGGCAGCTCTGGTCAACATGGTCGCGGCCGCCCGCCAGTTACGAGCGGCGTACCGGACCAAGGTGGCCTGACCGGTTGTCTGCTGGCGTGGCTGTCTGACCTGTCGACCCGGCCGCGACGCAACAGCAACGGCCCGCACATTGTGCGGGCCGTTGTGTTTTTGGCTAATGTAGCGACCTTTCCTCGACGATTCTCTTCGCCATGACGCCCGCTATCGGTCTGCTGAAAAAGGCCAAGGCCGACTACCGCATCCACAGCTACGAACACGATCCTAAATCGGCATCCTATGGTCTCGAAGCCGCTGAGAAGCTCGGCCTTGAACCGGCGAGAGTGTTCAAGACACTACTCGCCTGCAGCGAAAAGAATGAGCTTCTGGTGGCTGTCGTGCCGGTTGCTGGTTCGCTTGATCTCAAGGCGCTGGCGCAGGCGGCCAAGGTGAAGAAGGTCGACATGGCCGATCCCATGGCGGCGCAACGCGCGACCGGCTATCTGGTCGGCGGCATCAGTCCGCTGGGGCAGAAGAAGCGGCTACGCACGTTCATTGACGTGTCGGCGCAGGCGCAACCGAGCATCTATGTCAGCGCCGGGCGGCGAGGGCTGGAGGTGGAGTTGGCGGCTGAGGTGCTGGCCGAGCATACCGCAGGCAGCTTCGCCCCCATCGGAAGAGGCTGAGGCGCAGGCCCGGAAGGATTAGAGCGGCGGAAGAATCTCACCGAGTTCGGTGGAGTTGATGCCGGGAACGTGGATCTCGTTGTTCACCAGTTGCTGGCCTTCCATTTGCGGCTGAGTCACCCAGGTGAGGATGTCGTAATAGCGGCGGATGTTGGCCACGAAATGCACTGGCTCGCCTCCGCGTGCGTATCCGTAGCGCGTCTTGGTGTACCACTGCTTCTGCGCCAGCCTTGGCAACATCTGTTTCACGTCCAGCCATTTGTTCGGGTTCAGGCCCTCGCTTTCGGCCAGTTTGCGCGCATCTTCCAAATGGCCGCCACCGACGTTGTAAGCGGCTAGGGCGAACCAGGTACGGTCCGGCTCCTCAATGCTGTCAGGCAGGTTGGCATGCACCTTGGCGATGTATTTTCCACCGCCGCGAATGCTTTGGACGGGATCGAGACGATTGTTCACGCCCATGGCTTTGGCGGTATTAAGGGTCAGCATCATCAGCCCCCGCACGCCGGTTTTCGAGGTGGCTTCGGGCTGCCAGTGGGATTCCTGATAGCCGATGGCGGCGAGCAGACGCCAGTCGACGCCGTGTTCCTTGGCCGTCTCGCGGAATACCTTTTCATAGCGCGGCAGACGTTGCTGCAGGTGCTTGGCAAAGGCATAGGCGCCAACGTAGCCGAGCACGTCGACGTGACCGTAGTAGCGTTCTCGCAGGCGCTGCAGAGTTCCGTTCTCCTGCGCCTGGGTGAGGAACTGGTTGGCCGCTTCGAGCACGCTGTTGTCTTCGCCTTTGCCAACGATCCATGCCAGGCTGCTTTGCTCACCGAGATCGAATGCCGCTCGTGCATTGGTGAAGTAGACCTGATTCAGCGCCAGCTCATTGGACTCGACCAACGTCAGATCTACCTGGCCCTCATCGACCATGCGCAGCAAATCGACCACCTCAACCGCATCCGATTCCTCATAGCGAAGATCGGGAAATTCGCTCTGTAGCGCCTTGAGTTTCTCGGCTTGGCTGCTGCCCTTGAGCACCAGAATGCGTTTGCCGACCAGGTCTTCGGGTTGGGTAGGGCGGCGCTGACCCCGGCGATAGACGACCTGAGTGGTGACATCCAGGTAGGGCTGGGTGAAGCGCGCCAAGTCCTTGCGTCCTTCGCTTGCTACCAGGCCGGCCGCCGCCAAGGTTGGACCGCCAGGACGATTCAGGCGGGTGAAGATTTCTTCGATGCTGTCGGCGGTCTCAATCTGCAGCTTGACGCCGAGATGGCTGGCGAAGCGCTTGACCAGCTCATACTCGAAGCCGGCTTCGCCGTTGCGATCCTGGAAATAGGTGGAAGGACTGTTGCGGGTGATCACGCGCAGAACGCCTTCCTCCTTAATTCGCTCGAGTGCGCTGGGCGGTTCAGCGCAGCTGCTGAGCATCAGGAAGAGTCCGGCCGCCAGCAACCAGGAGGTGCAGCGAGTGCGGAATGCAGTTTGGGCAAACATCGGCGCAGTATACGCAAAGGCGAACCGCCACCATATCTCGACAGGATCGACGGACTTTGCTAGGCGAAACGGCGAGCCCTTGCAGCCATTGCCACCCGCGGGTTGGCTGCCGGGCGCTCGCTGACGACAACTGTGTCGGAACATTGCGGCAGCGTTCAAGCGCGACGGAATCGAGACCACGCTGCACACTTTCGGCTTTTTGGTTGGCAAGAGCAGCCTTGCCCTGGCAGGCGCGGCCCGGGAAAATCCAACCATCTTCTCGAGAGCCTGCTACATGAGCATCGCTGCTAGCAAACCCTGGTTCGTCTATCTGGTACGCGCCGCCAACGGCTCGCTTTATTGCGGGATCAGTGACGATGCACAGCGCCGCTTTGCCGCTCACCAAAGTGGACGAGGGGCGCGGTTCTTCCATTCCAGCCCGGCGGTGGCACTGGTCTATGTCGAGACGCTTGGCAGCAAGAGCGACGCGTTGCGGCGTGAGCGCGCCATCAAGCAAATGAAAAAGTCGGCCAAGGAAGCGCTGGTTTCGGTGCAGTCCGGCAGTGGCCCGGTGAATGTCCAGGCAATCAGCTGAACGGGTAGGCTGCCTCCGTTCGCGCGGGTAAGCTGCCGTTCTACCTAACGACTGGCGGAGCCTGCTATGCACGAAGTGATCCTGCACCACTATCCCACCTCGCCCTTTGCCGAAAAAGCGCGACTGATGCTGGGTTTCAAGCAGCTGTCCTGGCGTTCGGTGCAAATTCCTCCGGTCATGCCCAAACCTGATCTCACGGCGCTGACAGGCGGCTATCGGCGTACGCCGGTGCTTCAGGTCGGCGCCGACATCTATTGCGATACCGCACTGATTGCGCGTCGCCTCGAAGCCGAGAAAGCCACACCCGCGCTGTTTCCCGAAGGGCAGGAGTTCGTTGCGGCGACGCTGGCACAGTGGGCTGACTCGGTGCTGTTCCTGCATGCGGTGAGCCTGGTGTTCCAGCCGGAATCCATGGCCATGCGTTTCGCCCAAGTGCCTAAAGCGTTCATCGAGGTGTTCAGCAAGGACCGCGCCGCCTTGTTCAGCAGCGGCTCGGTGGCCCGCATTCCGCTTGAGCAGGCGAAGAATCACTGGCCGGTCCTGATGGCGCGCCTGCAACAGCAATTAGCGCGTGGCAGCGGAGAGTTTCTGCTTGGTGCTGCACCTTGCGTGGCGGACTTCGCTGTCGCCCATTGCCTTTGGTTCCTTAAAGGCACACCAGTGACCGCGCCGCTGGTCGATGCCTATCCGGACGTGGCGGTCTGGCTTGGCAAGGTGCTGGCAGTGGGGCATGGCTCGCTGTCCGAGCTATCGGCGGAAGAGGCCGTGTCTATTGCCCGCGACGCGACGCCCGCGGACTTGCCGGATGAGCCGTTCTCCGAGCCTAATGGATTCGAGGCGGGGCAAGCCGTGACCATATCCGCAGTGGATTACGGCACCGATCCGGTTGAAGGTGAGCTGGTCTTCGCTGGCGTGGAAGAGCTGATTCTGCGACGTGAGGATGAGCGTGCCGGCGTCGTCCATGTGCACTTCCCTCGCATCGGCTATCGCATCGACGCCCGTTGATGCTTCTGGCCCGCGCAAACCCGTTGCGCGGGCCTTCTTAACGCAGCTCGTCAGAGCGCGATGAATAGCAGCGTCACACCCAGCAGCAAGCGATAAATCACGAAGGGCAGCATACCCAAGGCGTCGAGCGCCTTGAGGAACAGCTTGATGCAGAGAAACGCCGCAACGAACGACAGTGCGGCGCCAATGAAAATGTCATTCCACGGCGCGGCTTCACCTGACTGGGCTAACTCGACCGCTTTCAACCCGCCTGCGGCGAGGATCAGCGGTATCGACAGTAAGAAGGAGAAGCGTGCTGCGGTCTGCCGGGTGAAACCGAGCAGCAGGGCCGCAGTCATGGTGATACCCGAGCGCGAGGTGCCGGGAATCAGCGCTAGCGCTTGGGCAAAGCCGATGATCAGTGCGCTTTTCCAGGTCAGCTGATCCATTTCGGCGACACGCCGTCCCTTGACGTCCGCGTACCACAGCAGCAGGCCGAAGATGATGGTCGTAGCCGCGATGAAGAGCATCGATCGGGTGTACTGCTCGATGTAGTCCTCCAGAAGCAAGCCGATGATGCCCGCCGGCAATGTACCGATGATGATCGCCCAGCCGAGACGGCTTTCCGCGCTGACCTGTCGGCGGAACACGTGTGCCAGCCAGCCACGGGTGGTTGCGATCACCTCGTGACGGAAGCAGATCAATACGGCGAGCAAGGTGCCGACGTGTACCGCGACGTCGAATGCCTGGCCCTGGTCGGGCCACCCAAGCACTTGCGAAGGAAGGATCAGGTGGGCGGAAGATGAAATCGGGAGAAATTCAGTGATGCCCTGGACCAGGGACAGAATAATCAGGTGCAGCCAATCCATTGTGAATCCTTAGCCGTAGCGGGTCGTACAGGGTTGCAGCAGCGATGAGCAGCCATCTGACTGGCAGATGGCCGTTTCATTCCAGCGGGGAGACAGATTTTCGTAGCGGCGTGCTTGGCTCGGGCTTCCGACAACCCTCAGGAGCCTGCGACGCGTACAGGCGTCGTCGCTCAGGGCTTATCCCTTGCGCCGCTTGAGCTGATCGGTCAGCTGCGTTGGCAGGTTGCGAATAATCAACATGTCGCGGGCTTCGTCGTATTCGACTTTCGAGCCCAGCAGGTGTGATTCGAAGCTGATCGACAGTCCTTCGGCCCGGCCAGTGAACCGCTGAAACTGGTTCAGGGTGCGCTTGTCAGCGGGAATCTCCGGCGAAAGGCCGTAGTCCTTGTTGCGGATGTGATCGTAGAAGGCGCGTGGGCGCTCCTCGTCGATGACGCCGGACAGCTCCTCCAGCGACATGGGCTCGCCGATCTTGGCCTGACTGCTGGCATAGCCCACCAGCGCGCTGGTCTTCTCGCGTGCCTTTTCGTCAGGCAGGTCTTCGCTTTCGACATAGTCGCTGAAGGCTTTGAGCAGCGTGCGCGTTTCACCGGGGCCGTCGACACCTTCCTGGCAGCCAATGAAATCGCGGAAATATTCCGAGACCTTCTTGCCGTTCTTCCCCTTGATGAAGGAAATGTACTGCCTGGACTGCTTGTTGTTCTTCCACTCGGACAGATTGATCCGCGTCGCCAGGTGCAGTTGACCCAGGTCCAGGTGCCGGGCTTCGGCGACATCCAGCGCGTCGGTAACGGTCACGCCATTGCTGTGGTGCAGCAATGCGATCGCCAGGTAATCGGTCATGCCTTGCTGGTAGTGGGCGAACAGCACATGGCCGCCAGTGGAAAGGTTGGATTCCTCCATCAGCTTTTGCAGGTGTTCCACGGCTTGCCGGCTGAATGCGGTGAAATTCTGGTTGCCGTCCATGTACTGCGTCAGCCAGCCGCTAAAGGGGTAGGCGCCCGATTCGTCATGGAAGTAGCCCCAGGCTTTGCCCTGCTTGGCGTTATAGCTTTCGTTTAGATCGGCCAGCAGGTTCTCAATAGCCTGTGAATCGCCCAGCTCCGAGTCACGGGCATGAAGAACGGCAGGTGTGCCGTCCGGCTTTTTTTCGATCAGGTGAACGATGCAGTGGCGAATCGGCATGGAGATACTCGCGTCGAGAAGGCAGACAGGCCGCAGTTTACCCGAGCAACCCTGTCGCTCGCCGTTCGCCTGAGTAAAAAGGGGGAGGTGGATGACGAGGTGGTTGCGAGTAAGATGGATCCCCCTCGATTTTTGCAAAGCGTGTCAGTGATGAATGCGATTTGGCGCAACAGTACCTGGATCCTGCTGGGTGGCTCCTTGATCCTTGCCCTTTCCCTGGGAATCCGACACGGATTCGGCCTTTTCCTGCCACCCATGAGCGCGGAATTTGGCTGGGGGCGTGAGACCTTTGCCTTTGCCATCGCCCTGCAAAATCTGATCTGGGGCCTGGCGCAGCCGGTTACCGGCGCGCTGGCGGACCGTTTCGGTGTGGCCCGTGCGGTGCTGCTCGGTGGCGTGCTTTATGCGGTCGGCCTGTTGCTGATGGCGGGTGCGGATTCCCCGGTATCTTTGTCCCTCAGTGCAGGCCTGCTGATTGGGCTGGGGCTTTCCGGAACATCGTTTTCCGTGATCCTTGGCGCAGTCGGGCGCGCGGTGCCGGTCGAAAAACGCAGCATGGCGATGGGTATTGCCAGCGCAGCGGGGTCGTTCGGTCAGTTTGCCATGCTGCCCGGCACGCTCGGTCTGATCGGCTGGCTTGGCTGGTCGTCGGCCTTGCTGGCGCTGGGGCTTTTGGTGGCGCTGATCATGCCGCTGGCGTTGATGCTGCGCAGCGGGCCAGCAGCGCCAGTGACCGGCCCGCAGCAGACGCTGATGGAGGCGCTGCGTGAAGCGGTCAGTCACTCGGGCTTCCGCCTGCTGGCGCTGGGTTTCTTTGTCTGCGGGTTTCAGGTGGTGTTCATCGGCATACACCTGCCCGCATATCTGGTCGACAAGCAGTTACCTGCGATGGCTGGCACGACGGTGCTGGCGCTGGTCGGGCTGTTCAACATCGTCGGTACCTACACAGCGGGCTGGCTGGGCGGTTGTTATTCGAAGCCGAAATTGCTGACCGCGCTTTATCTGGCCCGAGCGGTGGTGATCAGTGCGTTCTTCTTCGCTCCGCTAACGCTCTGGACCGCCTATGCCTTCGGCATCGCCATGGGGTTGCTGTGGCTGTCCACCGTGCCCTTGACCAATGGCACAGTCGCTACGCTGTTCGGCGTGCGCAATCTGTCGATGTTGGGCGGCATCGTGTTTCTGTTCCACCAGATCGGCTCGTTCTTCGGTGGCTGGCTGGGCGGCTGGGTCTATGACACGACTGGCAGTTACGACCTGGTCTGGCAGATTTCCATCGCGCTGAGCCTGATGGCTGCTGCGCTCAACTGGCCAATTCGTGAGCAACCCGTCGAGCGGGTGCGCTTGGCTGCAGGTACGGCCTGATGCGCCGCGTCTGGTTATGGACAGGCGGCGCCGTGTTGGCGTTGCTGCTCTTGGTTGCGGCTTGGTGGGGCTGGCAGCAGGGCGGCCTGGCTCTGCTACAGCTGGGTGTAGGTATCTGCTGATCAATCGTTCGGGTAGTTTTTGCCCCTGGTAGGGAATCAATTGCGCAACGGGTGGCTCCAACAGGCGAGACGAAGGAAGGTTGTCGTTGAATCGTAACCTAAGGCCTGTAAAAAGCTGCGGCATGCAGTTATCTGGAGCTACCGAACCATGTCCACACTTACCGAACTCGCCCAACAGATCGCCCAGCTCTATCCGCTGCAGGACAAGCGCGTAGGCAAGCGCTATCGCGTTGTCGGCGAACTCGCCGGGATGACCGAGCTGGAGGAAATCAACGGGGAGCCTCGGTATATCCAGACGCTGGCCCTGAAAGATCGCCAACGCTGGGATATTGCCGTCTGAGGTGAAATGTTTCAGCTGATCGTGGCGGAAACGATCAGTCTGACTGGCGGTTCGACCAGCGTTCAGCACGCCACTTCGCGCGCTGTTCGTTATCGAGGTAGCTCCAGGCCACGAAGCGACTGCGCTTTTGCCCCTGGGACATTTCGCATACGCGGACCTGCTGGGCGCCGAGCTTCTTGAGCCGAGCCTGTAGCGGCTGTACGTTGCTTGCTTTCGACACCAGCGTGCTGAACCAGCAGACCTGCTGGCTCACGCCGCGACTTTCTTCTGCCAGCAGCGCAATGAATGCTGCCTCCCCGCCTTCACACCAAAGTTCTGCCGCCTGACCGCCGAAATTAAGGGTGGGCAGTTTGCGCTTTGGGTCGAGCTTGCCAAGGTTGCGCCACTTGCGCTGGCTGCCACTGCTGGCCTCTGCTTGGGAAGCATGGAAGGGCGGATTGCAAAGCGTGACGTCGAAGCGGTCGTCGGCCTGCACCAGGTTTTCAAATACGTGGCGGGGGTGCTGCTGCGGGCGCAGCGCAATGCTCTTGCCCAGCTTATTGGCGGTGACGATCGTACGGGCCGATGCCAGTGCAGCTGCGTCGATATCCGACCCCGTGAAGCGCCAGCCGTACTCGCGCAGACCGATCAATGGATAGATGCAGTTAGCGCCAGTGCCAACGTCCAGTGCATGAATGCCTGTGCCGCGAGGAATCTCTCCAGCGTTTTCTTCCGCCAGCAAGTCGGCTAGACCGTGCAGGTAGTCGGCCCGGCCTGGTACCGGTGGGCACAGGTAACCCGGCGGTATATCCCAATGCACGATTCCGTAGAACTGCTTGAGCAGTGCCCGATTGAATACGCGGACCGCATCCGGGTCGGCAAAATCGATGCTCTCCTTGCCGTAGGGATTGATGACGACGAACTTCGCCAACTCGGGGTTGCCCGCTATCAGCGCTGGAAAGTCATAGCGCCCGGTGTGGCGGTTCCGTGGGTGCAGCACGGCCTTCTCGACCGCAGGCTTGGCCTTGTGGGATGGCGGTGTGGCTGGTCTGGATGTCATGTTCGGCTGTCGCTAGCGGTAAAAACCGTATTGTCCCAGCTTTCAGGCTCGACGTGGCACCAGCAGCATCCAGATCAGCCCCCACAACAGCGCGCCGGCACCGAGCCAGAAGGCGCTGTGCAGTGAGCCGCCCATGCCTAGCCAGACGCCAGTGAGCCAAGGGCCGGCCAGCTGGGTCAGGCTGTAGAGCGCAATCAGTGCTGCTGACAGTCGCGGTCCCTGGTGCGGGTGAAGGGCGCGTGCCAGGCGTTGGGTCAGCAACACGGTGCCAAGAAAGGTCCCGCCGACCAGTACGGCACATAACAAAATCCCCCACGCGCCGGGCAGTAAGAGCGCAGCCAGGACACCGGCCAGTTGCGTGACATAGCTTAAGCGCAGTGCCAGTGTGTCGCCGAACAGAGCGCCGAGGCGATTCCAGAGCCAGGGTGAAGGCAGGGTGGCCACTGCCACCACCAACCAGCTGCTTTCCACCAGCAAGTCGCCTGGCTCGACCTGCAACCGGGCAACCATGGGCAGAAAGGTCATCGGCAAGATATAGCCCATGCCGGCGCCGGCATACGAGAGAAACAGGGGAGTGCTGGCACGATCCAGCAGGCGTCCGCTTGGAGGCTGTGTCGTTTCCGTGGGCGGCTCGTCCGGCGGCATGTCGAGGTTCGCCAACTGGCGCCAGCCCCACCAGGCTAGGGGGATAGATAGCAGTGCTGCGGGCCACCAGCGGTCGGCGCCCTGCAGTACACCGTTGCTCAGGCTAACCATGAAGCTGGACAGGATCAGCCCCACGCAGACGCCGAGATAGACGAGGCCGCTGGACGACACGCGACGATGACGCGCTAACCATTCCAGAATCAACGAAGGTGCCTGGACAAAGACCAGGCCGTTGCTGATGCCATTGAGCAGGCGCAGCGTCGAAAGGGCCTCCACCGATTCGGCCTGGGTCTGCGCCAGCGTGGTCACGACGTGCAGTACCAGTGCCCACGGCAGGCTGCGACGTATCTGCGTGACCTGATGCCAGCGCAGGGCGAGTAGCGCGCCGACCAAATAACCCAAGTAGTTCCAGGTGGCGATACTAGCGCCCTGTTGTACGGTCAGTAAGCCGTCCTCTACCAGCCACGGAAGAAGTGGCGTGTAGACAAAACGTCCCAGTCCATGGACAACCAGCAGCAAGGCGGCACCAGCGAGCAGAACCGGGAACAGGGCGGGGCGTTGAGACATTGACGACTAACCGTGCAGGCGAAGAGGTCCACAGCTTAGCGGCACGCCTAGCAAACGACCACGCTACTGATGGTTAAAGGGGATTTGCGAGCACGGGGGGAGCATGAGTACGCACCCGCTCGACCTGCCGGGTCCACTGAGGGTATTGGAGAAGGTAAGTATTCCGCGGGCAGTCACGGATAGCCGAGAACGGATTTGATCTGCGCCAGGTTGCGTTCGATCCACAGCCGGTCAATCGCGCCCCAGTCATGGATCTGGTAATGGCCGGCGTTATGCCGCTCGCCTTTGTCCTGAGTGAAGCGGCAATCAATGTCCAGATCGGCGAGGGCCGCCAAAGTATCCTGTGCCGTCCGGCGCGGCATTCCGGTCGCTTCTACCAGAGCAGGCACGCTCGTGGCGGCACCGCTGTCAATCAGCCAGGCGACATATAAACGGCGATGGAAACTGCTCTTGGTCTTGCTGACTGTCATTACGGTTCCCAGAACGTTAACGGCTAGGCTCGCTGAGCGGCTTCGTGCGCTCAGCGAGCTAGACGGTAGTGCATCAACGCAGTGCGAGCATGCCTATATAGGTCACGGCGCCGGCTGTGTAACCAAGGAAAGCCAGCAGGCTGACGCGCTTGACGTACCAGGTGAAGCTGATCTTTTCCATGCCCATGGCTGCTACGCCTGCGGCTGAACCAATGATGAGCGTGCTGCCACCCGTCCCGGCGCAATACGCCAGCATCTCCCAGAAATTGCCGTCTACGACGAATTGCGACAGCCAGGCGACTTCGGCGGCGGGCGCAGCATCAAGCGTCTCCGGGCTGATCAGCGGATACATCTTCATCGAGCCGGCAACCAGTGGCACGTTGTCCACCACCGCCGACAGCAGGCCGATGCTGTAGTTGATCGGATAAATATGTCCGAGGGTGTCACGCAGCGCCGTGGCGACCTGGGTCAGGTGACCGGCTGTAGCGAGCGCCGCAACCGCCAGAAGGATGCCAAGGAAGAACAGCACGCTCGGAGTATCGACCTTGCGCAGAACGCCCACGACCGAGAGCGGGTGCTTGTGATCGTCTTCTTTGTGACGATGTAGAAATTCGGTAGTGACCCAGAGCACGCCGAGTCCGAACAGGATGCCCATATACGGCGGCAAGTGGGTGACGGTCTTGAAGACCGGCACGAATACCAGCGCGCCGATACCGAGCGCCAATACCAGATTGCGCTCGAATGCCGTAGTCGCTGGCGGATTGCTTTCGGCCAGGTGCGCTCGGGCGCCAGGGCGGGGCACTTCGCCGCGCATGCTAAAACTGAGAATCAACAGGGGGACCAGGAGGCAGACCAGGCTCGGGATAAACAGCCCGACGATCACGCCAGAGGCGGTGATCTGGTTGCCGATCCAGAGCATGGTCGTCGTAACGTCGCCAATCGGTGACCAGGCGCCGCCAGCGTTGGCAGCTATCACCACGACGCCAACGAACAACCAGCGTTCTGGGCGGCCGCGGATCAGTTTGCGCAGCAGCGAGACCATGACGATGGTGGTGGTCAGGTTGTCCAGTGCGGCGGACAGGAAGAAGGTTAGGAAACCGATGATCCACAGTAGATGCACGCGCTTTCGCGTCTGGATACGGTCAGTGATGACCTTGAAACCTTCGTGCGAATCGATGAGTTCAACGATGGTCATGGCGCCGAGCAGGAAGAACAGGATCTCCGAGATTTCGCCCAGATGATGCCGCAGTGATTCGACTACATAGGCTGACGGATCGGCCAGGTCATGGCCGGCTGACGGCAACAGCGGCACGATGGATTCCGCGCCGAGTATCAATGCGGTCCAGCACAGCACTGCTGTGAGAATCGCCGCGGCGGCCTTGTCGATTTTCAGCGGATGCTCGAAGGCTATGCATAGATAGCCCAGAACAAATAGAACAGCCATGAGTACATACATCGGAGGGGCTCCATTTTTTAAAAACCGTACCGGGCCATTCGGATTGTTGTTCTGGCTCGGGGCTGACAGGCTTAAAAAATGGGCGACTTGCGGTGCGAGAGAATTAAGTAACCGTGATACGGAAGGTAATACCTGCGTCGTGGACGGCTGCGCGTAAAGCAAACTACCTGGGCTTGCTTCGCTGCTGACTTACTTCATGTCGTGGAGCTTTCCGCGTTGGTTCAGGCCTGTCAGTTGCAATTCGTTATTGTCGTGTGCGGCATAGTGTATCAGCGGCACTGAAGGCGACTTGTCATCAATCAAGAGCAGATGCCTAAGCAAAAAGGCCAGCACATCAAGTGCTGGCCTCTGGCTTCGTTACAGGCTGGCGATGCGCTCGCGCTGCTCGAGCAGCCGGGCTTTGGCCTGCTCGGCCTCGGCCAGTTTGGCGCGCTCCTTGTCGATGACTTCGGCCGGCGCCTTGTCGACGAAGCCGGCGTTGCCGAGCTTGCCACCGACCCGCTTCACTTCGCCGTCCAAGCGGCCAATTTCCTTGTCGAGGCGGGCAAGTTCGGCGTCCTTGTCGATCAGGCCTGCCATGGGCACCAGCACCTGCATGTCGCCCACCAGCGCCGTCGCTGACAGCGGCGGTTCTTCGCCTTGAGTGAGGACGCGAACACTTTCCAGTTTGGCCAGTTTCTTCAGTAGCGGCTCGTTATCGGCGAGGCGACGCTGGTCTTCGGCCGAGGCGTTGGCCAGCACTACGTCGATGCGTTTGGCCATCGAGATATTCATCTCGCCGCGGATCTGGCGGACACCCAACATGAAGGCCTTGACCCACTCGATATCACCTTCGGCGGCTTCGTCGATGCGCTCCGGATTGAATTCTGGCCACGGCTGCAGCATCAGGGTCGGGCCGGATTTGCCTGCGAGCGGCGCGACGCGCTGCCAGATTTCCTCGGTGATGAACGGCATGAACGGATGTGCCAAACGCAGTGCCGTTTCGAGTACGCGCACCAGGGTGCGGCGAGTGCCGCGCTGGCGTTCGACGCTGGCGGTCTCGTCCCAGAGCACTGGCTTGACCAGCTCCAGATACCAGGCGCAGTACTCGTCCCAGATGAACTCGTAGAGCGCTTGCGCTGCCAGGTCGAAGCGGAAGGCTTCGAGCTGGCGAGTCACCTCGGCCTCGGTGCGCTGCAGCGCGGAAATGATCCAGCGATCCACCGACGACAGCTCCACGGGCTCGTCGTTGGCACCGATGTCCTTGCCTTCGGTGTTCTCGAAGACGAAGTTGGCGGCGTTCCAAATCTTGTTGCAGAAGTTGCGGTAACCCTCGACGCGGCCCATGTCGAACTTGATGTCGCGACCCGTGGAGGCGAGCGAGCAGAAGGTGAAGCGCAGGGCGTCGGTGCCGTAGCTGGCGATGCCCTCAGGAAACTCGGAGCGGGTCTGCTTGGCGATCTTCTCCGCCAGCTTGGGCTGCATCATGCCGCTGGTGCGCTTGGTCAGCAGCTCGTCGAGGGTGATGCCGTCGACGATGTCCAGCGGGTCTAGCACATTGCCCTTGGACTTGGACATCTTCTGACCTTGGCCATCACGCACCAGGCCGTGTACGTACACGGTTTTGAACGGGATTTGCCCGGTCAGGTGCGTGGACAACATGATCATCCGGGCGACCCAGAAGAAGATGATGTCGAAGCCGGTGACTAGTACGTCAGTGGGGTGGAAGGTCTTGAGGAATTCGGTCTGCTCTGGCCAGCCGAGGGTGGAGAATGTCCACAGCCCGGAGCTGAACCAGGTGTCCAGCACGTCCTCGTCCTGACGCAGTTCGACGTTGTTGCAGAGGTTGTACTTGCTGCGCACCTCTACTTCGTCACGGCCGACATAAACATTGCCTGCTTCGTCGTACCAGGCTGGAATGCGGTGACCCCACCAGAGCTGACGGCTGATGCACCAGTCCTGAATGTCGCGCATCCAGCTGAAGTACATGTTCTCGTACTGCTTGGGCACGAACTGAATCTCGCCGCTTTCCACGGCCGCGATGGCTTTCTCGGCCAGCGGCTTGGTGGAGACGTACCACTGGTCGGTCAGCCACGGCTCGATGATGGTGCCCGAGCGATCGCCGCGCGGCACTTTCAGCGCGTGGTCGTCGATCTTTTCCAGCAGGCTCATGGCGTCGAACTCGGCGACGATGGCCTTGCGCGCATCGAAACGGTCCATGTGCGCGTAGCCATCCGGTAGGCTGGCGTCGACCTTGTCGTTCACTGAACCGTCAATGTTGAACACCTGGGCGCGGGCCAGGATGCAGGCGTTCTGGTCGAAGATATTGATCAGCGGCAGGTGATGGCGCTTGCCGACCTCGTAGTCATTGAAGTCATGGGCCGGGGTGATCTTCACGCAGCCAGTGCCGAACTCAAGGTCGACGTAATCGTCGGCAACGATCGGGATCAGACGATTGACCAGCGGCAGCATGACGTGGCGGCCGATCAGGCTCTTGTAGCGCTCGTCCTCAGGGTGCACGGCGATGGCGGCGTCGCCCAGCATGGTTTCCGGACGAGTCGTGGCGACCACCAGATAATCCAGACCGTCGGCGGTCTTGCAGCCATCGGCCAACGGGTAGCGCAGGTGCCAGAGGTGACCTTTCTCGTCGTGGTTTTCCACTTCCAGATCGGAGATTGCGGTGTGCAGCTTGGTGTCCCAGTTAACCAGGCGCTTGCCACGGTAGATCAGGCCATCCTCATGCAGTCGCACGAAGGCTTCCTTTACGGCGTTAGACAGGCCCGCATCCATGGTGAAGCGTTCGCGCGACCAGTCCACCGAGGAACCCAGACGGCGGATCTGGCGGGTGATGTTGCCGCCGGACTCTTCCTTCCACTCCCAGACCTTGTCGAGAAACTTCTCGCGGCCCAGGTCGTGGCGGTTGACGCCCTGCGCGCTCAGCTGACGCTCGACTACCATCTGAGTGGCGATGCCGGCGTGATCTGTACCCGGCTGCCACAAGGTGTTGCGACCCTGCATCCGCCGGAAGCGAATCAGTGCATCCATGATGGCGTTGTTGAACCCATGGCCCATATGCAGGCTGCCGGTGACGTTCGGCGGCGGGATCATGATGGTGTAGGGCTCGCCTGAACCTTGGGGTGCGAAATAGTTATTCGTTTCCCAAGTCTGGTACCAGGAGGTTTCGATGGCGTGCGGCTGGTAGGTCTTGTCCATGCGGCGGGACCCTTAGAACGGCTGATCGGAAAAGCGGGCAAGTATAAAGGCAAAGTGGATGATCGACAGGATTGCGATGCCGCTTTTGTCCCGCCGGCACAGCTGAGCCGCGCGTAAGTGTCTATTCCGGCGTGGCGTTTGCCTCGGTTGGCTGCAACTCAGGAACGATGGGACTTGATCAGCTGCTCGGCGCGCGCTTCCAGGCGGACGCGCAGCTCGGCTTCGATCTGCGGGACATAGTCGTCGATGACCTCCTGCAGAATGAGTTGCGCAGCATTGCGCAATTCATGGTCGAGATGACGCTCGGCGAGCGTCCTAAAAGCTGTACGCACGGCAGGTTCGCGCGGCTCGACCTCAGGTTCGGCGGCCGGTGCGGGTGGGTGTTCGACGATTTCCGAAAGCAAGGGAAAGCTGTCCGGGTCCAGCGTATCGCTCAGCAGTGGCGGGTCTTGGTCACCCAGCAGCGCACGAATGGATTCCAGATCATCAAGAAGATGGGCTTTTGGGGGGCGCGATTGCGTCATGTACGGGGCATCCGGAATTGAGCGTCCAGGCGTGTAAGGGGGCGGGCATTGGCCCAGTAACTATCGTTGCTGATCGGCGCTGACTTGGCGGCTCCATCGCGTTCGGCCAGTGCGCCTTAAAGCTCGACTCTCTTTGGATCATAGCCACGCTGCCGATAGAGGCGAAAATTGTCCCGGCAGACGGTCAGCAGCTCAGGCTGCTGATTGACGATTTCGATCACCCGGCTGAACTGATCAGTGTGCGGCGATAGCATAGGTGAGAGGTTGATCAGCAGGCCTTGTGCCGCAGCGGGTGGCTGCTCCGTGCCAATCACCACGGGTGCGTGGGGATCGTCATAATGAAACTCATGCGGAATGAAGCGCTCTGCACGAAACGTCCAGAGCAACTCGTCTAGTTCGCTGCACTGCTGGTTGTCCTGACAGCGGATAAATACCGACAGGCCGTGCTGCCAGCCTTTGCTTGCCAACTGGCAGGCCGCTCTAGCACGACCCACCGGCTGGCTGTCCGGCAGCACGTAGAACTCGATTCGAGTCATGCCCGGTATCCGCTCGCTTTGCTCATGCCTGCTCTGCTCGGTCCAGCAGGTACTGGGTCAGCAAGGGGACCGGGCGTCCCGTCGCGCCTTTTTCCTTACCGCCACTGATCCATGCGGTACCAGCGACGTCCAGATGCGCCCAGGGGTAGGCCTTGGTAAAGCGTGATAGGAAGCAGGCCGCGGTGATGGTGCCGGCCTTGGGGCCACCGATATTGGCAATGTCGGCGAAGGGGCTGTCGAGCTGTTCCTGATACTCATCGAACAATGGCAGTTGCCAGGCGCGGTCGTCGGCTTTCTGGCCAGCGCCCAGTACTTGCTGCAGCAGTTCGTCGTTGTTGCCCAGCAGGCCGGACGTGTTGCTGCCCAGCGCTACGATGCAGGCACCGGTCAGGGTGGCGACATCAATTACCGCGCGCGGCTTGAAACGCTCGGCATAGGTCAGGGTATCGCAGAGCACTAACCGACCTTCGGCGTCGGTGTTGAGGATCTCAACGGTCTGCCCGCTCATGGTGGTGACGATGTCGCCGGGGCGGGTAGCGTTGCCGCTCGGCATGTTCTCTGCGCAGGCGAGCAAGCCGACCAGATTGATCGGCAGCTGAAGTTCCAATGCGGCGCGGAAGGTGCCGAGCACGCTGGCAGCACCGCACATGTCGTACTTCATTTCGTCCATGCCCTGGCCGGGCTTGAGGCTGATGCCGCCCGTGTCGAACGTGATGCCTTTGCCGACCAGGGCGTAGGGCTGCTCGCCTTTTTTGCCGCCGTTGTATTGCATGACGACGATGCAACCGGGCTGATCGCTGCCCTGGGATACGGCGAGAAACGAGCCAGCGCCAAGTTCACGCAGCTTCTTTTCGTCCAGAATTTCGACTTTCAGGCCTTGGAAGGTTTTGCCGAGCTGCTTGGCCTGCTCGGCCACATAGCTGGGATGGCAAATATTCGGCGGCAGGTTGCCAAGGTCGCGGGCGAAGCTCATGCCGGCGGCAATCGCTGCGGCGTGACGAGCAGCCTGCTCGACGCGTGCCTGATCCGCTTTGTCAGTTAATAGGGTGATCTTGCCGAGCTTGGGTTCGTCGTTCTTCTTGCTCTTGAACTGGTCAAAAACGTACTGACCATCGGCCAATACTTCGACCAGCATGCGAGCGCGTGCATAGGTGTCACGGTCTTTGACCTGGACATCCTGCAGGGCGAACGTCGCATCGTTGCCGGCCAGGCCTTTAAGCACGCCGAGGGCGGCTGCGGCGATCTTGCGCCATTGGCGCCCGTCGCGCTCGTCATCCTTGCCGGTGCCAACCAACAGGACGCGATCCGCCTTGAGGTTTGGCAGGTTATGCAGCAGCAGGGTCTGTCCCGGTTTCCCTTTCAGGTCGCCGCGCTTGAGCACCGCACTTATGGCGCCTCCACTGGCCTGGTCCACAGTCTGGGCTGTCGCGCCGAGCAGACCCTCTTCGCCAACAGGCAGAACAAGGGTGGCTGTTTTGGCTGCAGCGGCTTTGGTGTTCTTTACAACGAATTCCATGGCGTCGAGTCCCCAAGACAAAGAGTCGGGTTTGCAGGATAATGCCGGGCTTGTTTTCCGGTGGTTCGTCTACCGGGGCGTTGGAAAATGCTGAGTGAATCCAACGTCCTGTTACGGGCGGGCCGGCTGCTTGGTGGCTAGTTTGAGCGTAGCCGCCGGAGCCTGACAACCCTGGAGTGTCCGGTTTGATCGTCTTTCGTTACCTGTCCCGTGAGCTTCTGGTTACCCTGAGCGCTGTAAGTGCCGTGCTGCTGGTGATCATCATGAGCGGCCGTTTCATCAAATATCTGGCGCAGGCCGCACAGGGGCTGCTCGATCCGGGTGTGCTGCTAATGATCATGGGGTTCCGCCTGCCGGGGTTCCTGCAGCTGATTCTGCCGCTGGGCCTGTTTCTCGGCATTCTGCTGGCCTACGGCAGGCTCTACCTCGACAGTGAGATGACCGTTCTCTCGGCTACCGGCATGAGTCAGCGCCGCCTGCTGACCTATAGCCTGGCGCCGGCTGCACTGGTTGCCGGCCTGGTCGGTTGGTTGAGCCTCGGACTGGCGCCGCAGGGTGTGGCTGAGGTGGATCGCATCCTCAATGAGCAGGACTCGCTGACCGAGTTCGACACGCTAGTGCCGGGCCGCTTCCAGACCCTGCGCGACGGTACCCGTGTGACCTATACCCGCGAGCTGACTGCTGATCGCACCGAGTTGGCTGGTGTGTTCATCTCCGAAACCAACCTTTCCAGCTCCACTGGCGATAAGCGCGGGCTCTCCGTGCTGGTAGCCGAACGCGGACGTCAGGAAATTCAGCCTGATGGAAGCCGCTATCTCATTCTTGAAAACGGCTATCGCTACGACGGCAATCCGGGTCAGGCAAACTACCGGGCGATCCAGTACGACACCTATGGCGTGCTGTTGCCCAGGCCGGAGGTCAGTGTCGAGCTGAGCGAGCGCGAGTCAATGCCGACGCTCGATCTGCTTGGAAGCGACGATATTCGTTTGCAATCCGAGCTGCAGTGGCGCCTTTCTTTGCCGCTACTGGTGTTCATTGTCACACTGCTCGCGGTCCCGCTGTCGAAGGTCAATCCACGCCAGGGGCGCTTTCTGAAGCTGCTACCTGCAATCCTTCTATATATGGCTTACCTCGCGTTACTCATCGCTGCACGTGGCGCTTTGGACAAGGGTCGAATACCCCCGGCCTTGGGGCTCTGGTGGGTGCATGGAATCTTCTTTGCCATAGGGATGTTGATGTTGTACTGGGAACCGCTGAGGCTTGCCATTAGCAAGCGCCGCAGCCTGTCGAGGGCCGCCCATGCGTAAGCTTGATCGCTACATTGGCATCCATGTTCTGCTGGCGATTCTGACGGTGCTCGGCATCATTGTCGGTCTGGCCTTGTTGTTCGCCTTCATTGACGAGTTGGGTGATGTGAAGGGTGGTTACGGCACCTTGAACGCCGCCGTTTACGTATTACTGACCACGCCGTCGCGGATCTACGAGATGCTGCCTATGGCTGCGTTGATTGGCTGCCTTATTGGCCTTGGTACGCTTGCGAGCAGTAGCGAGCTGACCATCATGCGTGCCGCAGGCGTGTCTTTGGGGCGAATCGTGTTGGCCGTAATGAAGCCAATGCTACTGCTGCTGCTGATAGGGGTGCTGATCGGGGAATATGTATCGCCTTGGAGCGAGAATATTGCGCAAGCCAGCCGTTCCTCGGCACAGGGTGCTGGTGAGGCGCAAAGCAGTAAACGCGGGCTCTGGCATCGTCAGGGTGATGAATTTGTGCATATCAATGCAGTGCAGCCGAGTGGTTTGCTCCTTGGAGTTACCCGCTATCGTTTCGATGAGCAACGGCAGCTGCAGTCGGCAAGCTTCGCCCGCCGAGCCCGTTACGACGGTGATCAATGGCTACTCAGTGATGTCGCGACGACGCACTTTCGAGGTGATCATACCGAGGTCACGAAGGCGGCTCAGGAGGCGTGGGATGTGCAGTTGACGCCCCAGCTGGTCAGTACTGTTGTGATGGAGCCGGATGCATTGTCCATCACGGGGTTGTGGCGCTATATCCACTATCTGGGTGAGCAAGGGTTGAACAATGGCCGCTATTGGTTGGCGTTCTGGAGCAAGGTGTTGCAGCCGGCGGTAACGGTGGCGCTGGTATTGCTGGCGATCTCGTTTATCTTTGGGCCGTTGCGCTCCGTAACGCTCGGCCAGCGCATTTTTACCGGTGTCATTGTTGGCTTCGTGTTCCGCATTTTGCAGGACCTGCTGGGTCCGGCTAGCCAGGTGTTCGGCTTCTCGCCGCTGCTGGCGGTGGCTGTGCCAGCGGGCATCTGTGCGCTGGCAGGTGTCTGGTTGTTGCGGCGTGCGGGTTGATTGGAATCCGCAGCAAGCTCCAAAGCCTTGAGCTGTCTCAGTCGTGCAGGAGAGGAAGATTGATTCCGGGCTTAAGGCTATTTCTTATGGATGTTTTTCGGTAGTTGCACGACTTGGCTCTCCGAATAGATGTCGTGCCAGGTTCGGTGTTGCTTGTCCCAGAGCATCCACCAATAGCCCAATCCCAGGGCAAGCCAGGACATGATCGCAATCAGGAAGCGTAGCAGAGCCTGCCACAGGTCGATGGCGCTGCCATCGGTGTTCTGGATGCGCACACCCCAGACCTGCATGCCGAGCGTCTGACCGTTATGCGTCCAGAATTTGGCAAAAAATGCGAACAGGGCGAACAGTAAGAGTGTCGAGAGGATGGGGTCTATATCCAGGCCGCCTGCTTCCGCTACCGCTCTAAGTCCTTCGCTCCCATAAAAAAAACGCAAGATCACTTGTTGGTAGAAAAGCGTGACCACCATCATCAGTGCAATTGACAGAAAAGCATCGTAGAAGAGAGCGGCGAGTCTACGAATCAGGCCGGCGGCAGGAAACTGGCCCTGCGGGCTTAGCGGGTGGTTGCGCATGCTTGTTGTCTCGCTAGGGAAGGCGGTGGCGCATTCTACGGAAACGCGCGCATAAAAAAGCCCCTGATGTTGCCATCAGGGGCTTTTCGGGGTGGGGCTTATTCCTGGATTTGAACCTGGTCAGCCTGCATGCCCTTTTGACCTTGTACAGCTACGAAGCTGACCTTCTGGCCTTCTTTCAGGCTCTTGAAGCCGTTGCCTTCGATCGCGCGGAAGTGCACGAACAGATCCGGACCGCTTTCGGGAGTGATGAAACCAAAACCTTTTTCGTCGTTAAACCACTTGACGGTACCGTTCTGACGATTCGACATAGCTTTGTATCCTTGAAACTCAATAGTGGAAACGCCCCTGCATGCGCAGAAAGCGGAAACTGGTTGCAAGGAGAAAAGAGTCGAACGGATGTAGCGGATCTGAAGATCTACTGCATCAGGTCACGATTCAACAGCGACCCATGCAAACACAGTGGGCACACTCTACGATAACTCGCTGGGCGATGCCAAGCCCTTTGGAGCCATAGAATTAGCCCACTGCAAGCGGTGCTTTCAGTGCAGTTTGGTGTTGCCGAAATTCGGGTTATCGCAGTTTGATTCAGGTGATGCAGCCAGCGGTGTCGCCAGCGTGAATCTGCATTTCAATGATGCGTAAGGCTTGCTTCGGCAGGCTGCTGTTGGCCTGTCCTAGGGGTGAAGCCGCTGTTCAGCTGCGGTTCCCCTTCACCAGAAGTAATAGCTGCCTCTGGTCACTGATAATGGTGCCTCGAGAGAGACTCGAACTACCTTATTTCCTCTCCTAACCCCTTGAAACCCTTGATCTACGCGGGTTCTGCTGTTGCTTTGGGTAGAAATTCTGGGTAGAAATCAGGATAGAAGCCCCTAACGCGGGGCGAATGATATCAAAGGAAGATCGTCACGGCTATGGCTGATTTTTTGGTTAACAAAGCGGGGATTTGGCACGTCCGCCTAGACATACCCAGCGAGGTGCGGGAAGCGTTCGGAGGTCGCCGGGTGCTGACTAAGAGCCTAAAAACTGGCGTAAAGACTGAAGCCCACGCCTTGAAGCTCAAATGGCTTGATCTCTGGAAGCGACAGATCAACGACGCACGAACGAAGCCAATTGACGACTTCAGAGAAGAAGCAGCGTATCGAGTTGAGCAGATCGACAGACACGCGCCGAATGCGGTTTACGAATCAGCAAAAGTGCTGACCGACATCTATCAGCAATACAAGATCAAAAGCCCAGAATTAGGCGAAGAACTGCGTCAAATCGTAGCTTTTGAAAGCGAATATTCTCCAAAAACGCCGTTTATTAAGAAACGTCTTGAAGATTTCGAAAAATACGAAAAAGAAACCAGAGGCGTAGCACATCGTACAGTTGATAGTCATATCAAACGATTAAAGTCATTCGATAAATTCCTAAAAGATAACGAAAAAGAACTAAATTTCGATACCGTAAGCGAATTTCTTCAAACGCTCGATCTGTCCGCAAAAACAAAAAAACAGTACATTTTTAGTCTTAACACCTTTTGGAACTTTGCAACGAAAAAAGATCGGGGCTTTCGAGAAAAATACAAAAACCTAAAAAATCCTTTCAAAGATCACGAATTTACAGAACTGCGTAGAGGCACAGCGAGCGACAAGAATCGCAGAGCATTCACAAAACCAGAAATTGAACGACTTTATAGCGAAGCGAAGAAAGCAGATCGCCAGCGTCTCGCTGAGGCAATCAAGATTGCATCATATACCGGGGCGAGGATCGAAGAAATTTGTCAATTGCGTGTCGTTGATGTGATTAAAGAGGATGGGATCGACTGCCTACACATACGCGAAGGAAAGACTACGGCAGCGGTGCGGCACGTTCCGATTCATCCAAAGATCGTTAAAGATATAAAACGGCTCGTAAATTCAAGCGAAGATGGATATTTATTGAAGACGGCGGCAGGGGGAAAATATGAAACGAAATCGAAAGGAATTTCCTCCGAATTTTCTATTTTCAAAAAAGCGTTAGGGTTTGATCGCCGTTGTGTTTTTCACAGTTTCCGAAAATCAGTTATTACAATGCTTGAACGAGCAGACGCGAAGAATCTTGTCATAATGTCGATTGTCGGACACGAGCCGGGCAAATTTCTAAATATGACTTTTGATCGATATTCGGAAGGCCCAACACCTGCGGCAAAATTGATCGCACTTAAAAACCTTGATTTCGATTTTACTGTATAAGCCACGGTATAGCGTGCGGTATAAAAAGCGGTATGATTTCGCTGTATAATTTGCGGTGTAAATTTGACATCATATTTTAATATGATAAATATATTAGTAGGCTTAATGAAAAAGAATGCGAGCAATACCCCTATACCGTAAAAATTTCATTTTTAAGGTATGTCTTCGAAACCCTTCGGGCTTTCTTGACACGGGGTTATTCTCGAAATTTCTATCACTTCGTTTGAAATTTGGAAAGCAAAGGAGCCTAATAATGAACTAATGATATGAGGTATTTTATGAGCGAGATAAGTAAAGAGACTGTAGAATTTTGGAGAAAAAGAGGCGACTTAGTAGAGGTAAAACAGAAATTCGCAGGTTGGATTCATAGTGATTTAATGGAATTCGATTCGTTAGTTAATATGTCTTTTACTGACGAGTATTTGAGTATGAAGGGCGATTTAACTGCTGAGTTTTTAAACAATCTATGCGACGAAATATTGGATTATGCAGATTGTCTTGATACTAATTTAGAGTTTAGTGATGATGATCGTTATTCAATTGATCTTGCGTGTGAAAGTCTATGCAGCAAGTTGCAACATCTCAGCACGATTATCAGTGTTGAAAAAGTGATTTAAAAAAATGAACAACGAGCGAAAGCCGTTGTTTACCGAATTAACCAGAAAAAGGAAAATATGAGACAGAACAGAACAAAAAAAACCAGCTTAGTATGGACGCCAGCGGAACACGAAAAAATTATCAAAGCAAAAGAAGCCACAGGCGAAAGGTCAATCGCGGATCTTGTGCTTAGATTGATTGATGATAGTCAAACAATCGTAATCAAACAAATAAGATCATACGATGATGTTTATTCAAAAGCCGGAAACCTTGCGAACCAGATCGCCAAGGCTCTTCATCTAATCAAAGCAGATCCGAAAAAATATCAAGCATTGATTGCTTATCTTGAAAAAGACAATGCAAAAGTCCTAAACGCAATCGCTGGTTTTTCGGATAAATTAGACGAAGCGGTCGATGCATATTTTCAGTATGAAGAGAATATCGAGATCGTCGCGCAACGTGAATTAAGCAAAGCAAAGAAGGAGAGAAACAAGCCCAAAGGTGCGGTATGAAATTTAAGATCCGCACACGCCACGCGGGCGCACGCTTTACGGTTAAATACATCCAGAAATACGCGAAGCCCGGATCAATGCGCAGCACGATCCCAAAGTTCGAAGGCTCAACGAACTGGGACTATGCGAAGCTATTCGACAAAAAGCTAGAACAGGGCAGAGCCAAGGGCCAGCAAAGGCTCTACCTCCATCAGATCGTTGCTTTTCACCCAAGCGACGCACACAAGACAGACGAAGAGCTTCTAGACATAGCCGAAGAGTCGCTAGGGCTAGCGATGAAGGGCAAGCGTCATTTTGTGATGGCCGTAGAACGCAACACACCACACCCACACGTCCATATCGTTGTCGCCCTTCGCTCACTCGACACGAAGCGCGTGCATCGCGATTTCGTTGACTACATCGCTATTGGCGAAGAGCTGGAGATCAAACACGGTCTATACAACGCAGACCGCACGCAGAAGCCAAGCCCGTATGCCCCTGCGCCTAATACGGTTCAGATCGAGCGTAGGACGGGCCAGAAGAGCCTTAAAAACGATCTTAAGGATAAGGTAGCCACGGCACTCGAAACAGCAGCAGACACAGCTAGCTTTCTGGACACGCTCGACAGCTTCGGCGTCCAGATTATTCCTGGTCTTAACGCCTCGGGCTTGTATGGGGTTAGCTTCGCCCTTGCTGGCGAGCTTTTTAAAGGCTCGCAGCTCAACATCTCAGCGAAGAAAATCAAGGAGAAGTTCGGCGCTGATCCGTTTTTCGAAATGCTAATGCGAGACGCAGAGAAAAAAGCAAAGGCTTATGCTGAAAAAAACACATTAGAAGCGAATGGCTCTAAGCCCAACCTTGCTACAAACCTCAGAAATCGCACATTAGACAAGCATTTCCAAAGCCCAGACGATAAGACTTTCTACTACAAAAACAACAACAAGAAAGCCTTTGAATACGACGCAGAAAAAAACGCTGTTGCGTTCGAACATTCGAATTACAAGAACATAAAAGCAGGAATGCAGAAGATGATCGAAAACGGAGCCGCTAAAATCGAAGCGTCAGGCTCCGAGCGCTTCAAGCGTCAGGCGTGGACCGTAGCGATACAAAATGGCTACCCTATGGCTGATTGTTATCAGCCCACTCTGGACGACTACGAACAAGCGTTAAAGACTTGTATGAACGAGAAGCAGCGCGAGAAAATCAGGGAAGAAATGGAGAAGCAGAAGCAGAAAGAAAGAGAAAAGCAAGAGCAAGAAAAGCCGAAAAACCGAATGAAGATCAAACTCACATAAGTGAGTTTTTTATTTTCTGTTGTAGCGTGATTCCCATCTTCCAGCTTTAAAGCGCATCCTATCCGACGAAAAAATTTGATCGCATATATTGGCGCGAAAGTCTTGCATTTCTGCTCTTCGTTGCAGAGTGTAAGCAAGCCTTACAGAATCACCCCGACGCCTTTCGTCTTCTTCCCATCCATATGTTGCTGCGATCAGTCTGTCCGCTAGCTCTTTCGCTTCTTTGCATTCGACTGATTTTTGATAAGATAAATAACCCTCGTATTTTTCCTTTTCTCGCTGCTTTTTCTGTTTCTTTATCTCTGCGATTTCTTCCATTGTCGGCTTATTCTTCAATTGCCCTTTATCAAAGTCAAATTGACCATAACCTAAAACAATCACTAAAAACCCAGCAAAGAAGATTACGTGCGCAGCGTTCCAAGCCGTTTGGGCAGCGTTTCCGCTGCTCATTTGCAGACCCCTGTATATCCTACTACATACGAAAAATTAGCTGCTTTTGCCGCGTTCATTAAAGCAATAGAACGAGCATTATTGTCATCTTCCACGCCTGCGCAAAATGATGAATATAAGGCTTTTGGAGCGGTGAAACGAATGCGACAAGTCGGACTTGTATCATTCGGAATATCGTGAAATTCGACGTATTCAAATACACCATTTACGACATTGTTAGCTACGAACGATCTCGCGTCGTTTTCACGAGCAGCGCAAGCCTGTTCACCTGTAAGCGCCGGGGCTGGCTCTGCTGGCGTTTCTGGCTCTACTGGTTCAGGCACTGGATTCGTGGGGTTTACCTCGTTTTTAACGATTTGAATTGATCCATTTGGCAAAGCCCCGCCGCCGCTCGCTTCAAGCGGAATCTGTATCATATATTCAGCATTAGCAAACGCTGACGCTGTTAAAATTGCTATTGTTAATATTGTCTTTTTCATAATTAAATCTCCTTTTGTTTTCTGTTGTTTAATTTCTTTATAAAGTCCTTTAAGTGTAAATGCCAGATTACAACGCTAAAAATTACATATGGCACTAATTTAAAAAATACTTGTAAATAAAAATCTATTTCGTTCATCTTGTTGTTTCTCCATTTTGTTAGTTAGAAATTAACGCCTATCTTCTGCAATGTGTCCAAAAACATCGAAGCGGTATGCGGTAGATCAATAATTAGGGCGGATGAAATCATCGTAATAATGGGCTTTCCATACCCTTCGTCTTTAGTTCCATTAGAAACCTGAACCAATCCCCACGTTCCGACCATAAAATAAATCACGCCAATAACTTGGAAAAGTCCGATTATTGCGCGGAAATTATTCATAAAATCATCTTTCACTGAATCGCCGGAAAGCTTCCCTACACGCTCAGCAAGCTCGCCCGATAATTCGCTTACTTCGTCGCTATAACATTCGTCGTTCACGCCCGCATCGTCAGCCATAAAACAAATTCTTTCATCGCCTGCAATTTTCCAAACTGATACGAGTTCATAAGCAAGATATGAATTAAAGAAGAATGATCCAGCGACAAATGTCATTATTACGCCCCATTTTTTAGACGGGTTTTTTTCGTCGCTCATCTGCTTTAATTTCAGGCCTGCAATTATGTAAAGCAGAACGCCCATAAAAATGCTGTATTTATCTAGGACATTCAGCATCATACTGATCAAAGCGATTCGATATTCGAATGACTCGCTCGCTGCGATTTCTCGATCTATGTCAGCGAACGCAAAAACTGGAAGGGAAACGAGCAATAAAACAATTGCTCTTGCTACTCTTGTATAGTTTACGTTAGTGAATGCATTGCTCATATTTCCCCATAAATTAAAGTTTATTTTTATTTTTCAATCTACTTTTCTGCTCTTGCTCCATTTCAGCAATGGCTTTTTCAAGTTGTGCTCTTGCTGGTGAATAATCAATTTCGTTAATCATCACAACAGCACTTGAACGCTTTTTCTCACCATTTTCGATGTTCTCTTGATTTTCTGCTGCAATAACCATTTCTGCTAATCGCTCAATATCCTTTGCCATCGAGATAATCAAATCTAAGCGATATTTCTCAGGGTCTGCGCTTAATCTATTGAGCATATTTGTTAAACTCGCTTTTAACCCTACTGCTTTAACTGCTGCAATTCTTATTGCTGCTGAATTTATTGCATTTGTCGCTTGTTGAACCTTTGCTTTATTCTGATCTTGTTTCATCGTCTAACCTCCTTAGTAAGTTTTTTTGTTTTTTCTCTAACGCTTTAAATCTCTTCGCTTCGTAAGTCGCAATACCTATTTTTTTAATATCCATTTGATTTGTAGTTCTTCAAATAACTTTCAATAAAACATGCAATTAATGATGATTTATTCACATATTCAATTTCAGTTATTCGATTGAACTTGTCTAATAAGTCTTTATCAATCGTATATGCTGCTATTTTCACTCCCATATTTAAATCCTCCTTAATATATAAAACCATATCTTTTTCTTTTTTCAATAGTTTGCTCGAAATAAATATCAATAGAATAATAATTTTATTTATATTTTGATTTCGCTCTTGAAATATGAAATAAATATGATTGAATATAATTGAGAGAAGAATTTATTCTTAAAGATGGTGGAGGAACAAGCGACGACAGGTCTTTTTAATTTCTCAGTAGATACTGGAGCGGCAAAATCTACATAGGTGTGATGGAGTGTCTTTTAAGGCTGGGGAGTCTTAAATTTTCTATAGGGTGAGGGCTAACCACAGCGACCCAACAAAAACGGCGAGGAGTCCAAGACGCAGAAGGCTTGGAGAAAATAGAAAAATGACATTGTTTGGTTGCCTAGCCGGGGCTTTTAACAGAGTGAAGAACCAACAGGACATAGAGTGTTAAATCAACTGTCTGCAATGGCGGGGCTATTATAAGAATAGAAATAAAACCTAAAATCCCAAAAATGCCAGCGAATCCATACCTGAACTTTTTATAGTTCGGTATGGGTTTCTGCTGCTTGCAGGCAGGGTTAAAAGATAAGATATAGGAATACACGCACGCGAGAGAGAAAGAAAAATCGCTTGATCAATTTTCAAAATTGATTTATAAAAAATCTTTCAAATGACGACAGAGATCGAAAAATGTCGCAACTACTCGCACTAATCGCACAACAACAACAAATTGAAGCACAGATCGCAAAGCTCAAAACTGACGAAAAAGAAGCGAAAGTTTTTGAAGCGGTCAAAGAGATCAAAGCAGTTCAACAAAAATACAGCTATAACGATAAAGATTTCGTAGATGTGCTTTTGACTTTCTACAACGTAAACGCAGCGAAGCCTGCAAAGCGTGCATACACGAAAAGCGCAGCAGCAAAGCCGAAGGCTGACACCTACCCGGTCAAAATTGGCTCGGAAACGGTTGCGCTGCGCAAGCCCACGGCGAAGCCCGGAAGGCTCACAACACAGCTAAAAACGGCAATGACAAAAGCAGGCTTTGAGAAATACGATCTATTTCTTAACGATTTGATGACTAAAAACAAGGTCAAGACGTTTGACGAGTTGATCGAAAAAATAGGCGTAAAAGCCGAACAAAAATAAATCCCCTTATGGGGCTTTTTTAATATATGGAATCACGAAATAGAAATACGGAATTTTTACACCTTAGTAAATTTTGAAGCGATACGCCGTAGCGCCTCGGCCCGATTTTGTTCCCCATTGAAGGGTTGGTGTTGCTTTATTAGCTGGAACCGTTAGCAAGCCAAGCCGTTCGGTGATGTCTTTCGCTGCATCAAGATATTCGGACGGCGATAATTTGTTGAAGCTCATACGGTCGATGAAAATTAGCCAAGCCGTTTTGTGTTCTTTGGAATATGCATAGCCGATTTCTTTCGCCTCGTCCCATTCGCTGACTTCATACGAAGCCGCTTCGGACTTTCCAAGCCCGTCGATCAAGGCCGTTCTACATTCGTCGATCAACTTGCCCATTATTCACCTTCACAAAAGTAGGACATAAAGCCTTCGCCAATGCTATCGGGCACCTGACGAGTCCAAGGTGCGTCAGGCTCTTCGAAACTATCCAAAATATCATTGTTGAAATTGTAGTAAGTGGCTTGGACGATCCGCCCCGTTCTATTTTCACAATTCATCTCGAAGAGGTTCAGCGATTCCCCTAGGTCGTGGGCTTCCTTGTCGTCGCATAGCGCCGAGTCCATAGGGCTGCGAAAAAAGGGCTCTTTTCGGCATTCTTTGGGCTGAGGCTTCTCAACCTTGAACCACAGTTGAAAACGACCAGGATCGAGCCTTACAACGCCCTTGGTGAACACCTTCCCACCGCTCGCCGTGTCCGTGAAGTGAAACCATTCATCGTTCGCGATGAAGTCCCGGATCTGCTGTTCGTCTGCAACAGCGAACCCGCAGAGCAGAGCCAAGGGGAAGGCTAGGCGCTTCACAATTTCAGCCCGTCCACTTCCTTGCGTAGCTGCTGCACAACCAGATCAAGTAAGCGCGGAAACGCCTCCGCGTAGAAACGCGGTTCGGTTTTGAGTGGGTGCATAGTTGGACGGTTGATGCCGAACGCTTCGCCTTGCGCGGTCAACTTGCGGAACGACTTCATCGCACCCGATCCGGTGGTGCTCGCATACTGAAAATCTTCAGCAATGCCCGCCCGTAGCAAGGCGTTCATTATCGTCGCCGCGTCGAATGACACACCGTAATCGGCAATCAGTGCTTTTAGTGCCTTGGCTTCGCTCATCTGTGCTTTCCCTGCGGGTTATGGCTTTGTGCCATATGGTCAGCCCCTGATCGCACGGATGCAAGCCTCCGCACGTCCAGCGGCTAGGATCAAGAAAAGGGGAAGCAGGGGAGGGGAGAAAGTAGAAATTTTGGTGCGGAAAATGGGATAGAAAAAAGGGTAGAAATTTCTTTCTACCCTTTCTCTAAGTCCTTGATTTACAAGGAAAACTGTGGTGCCCCGAGAGAGACTCGAACTCTCACGTTGTTACCAACGGCGGATTTTGAATCCGCTGCGTCTACCGATTCCGCCATCGAGGCACAGTGGCGGCGCAGTATAGGGATGCATTGCGAAGCGGTCAATCGTCTGGCGTGGTCAGAATGAGGTGTTTCCGCTAAGCTTTGCGCCCCTGATGCCCCGTGCTGATCTTTTCAATGCAAGTCTCCGCTTTTTCCTTCGATCTCCCCGATTCGCTAATTGCCCGACATCCTTTGGCCGAGCGTCGTGCCAGTCGCTTGCTAACGCTCGATGGTCCGACCGGTTCTTTAGGTCACCATGGTTTCGTCGAGTTGCTCGATTACTTGCGTCCCGGCGACCTGATGGTGTTCAACAACACGCGGGTCATTCCGGCGCGCCTGTTCGGCCAGAAAGACACTGGCGGCAAAGTCGAGGTGCTTATCGAGCGCGTGCTCGATGGTCGTCGGGTGCTGGCGCATATTCGCTCCAGTAAATCCCCCAAGGCAGGCGCCAGAATTCATATTGAGGGGGGCGGTGAGGCGGTGATGCTGGCGCGGCAAGATACGTTGTTCGAACTGGAATTCGAGGAAGACGTGCTGGCGTTGCTTGAGCGCGTCGGCCATATGCCTTTGCCGCCCTACATAGATCGGCCGGACGACGTGGCAGACCGAGAACGCTACCAAACGGTTTATGCGCAACGGGCGGGCGCAGTTGCTGCACCAACGGCGGGATTGCATTTCGATACGGAATTGCTGGCGGCCCTACGTGATAAAGGTGTTGAGAGTGCGTTTGTGACGCTGCACGTAGGGGCCGGCACCTTTCAGCCGGTGCGTGTCGAGCGTATCGAAGAGCACCATATGCATCGCGAATGGCTCGAGGTCGACCAGGGTGTCGTCGATGCCGTGGCGGCTTGCCATGCTCGCGGTGGTCGGGTGGTGGCCGTCGGTACCACCAGCGTGCGATCGCTTGAGAGTGCTGCGCGCGACGGTGTGCTCAAGCCATTCAGTGGCGATACCGACATCTTTCTTTACCCGGGCAAGCCGTTTCATGTTGTCGATGCGCTCGTCACTAACTTCCATCTGCCTGAATCAACCCTCTTGATGCTGGTGTCCGCGTTCGCTGGCTATCCAGAAACGATGGCCGCCTATGCCGAGGCTATTGCCAAGGGTTATCGCTTTTTTAGCTACGGTGATGCCATGTTCATCACTCGCAATCCGGCCCCGCGCGGCCCCGAGGATTCCCAATGAGTCGTACCTGCCACATGTCTTTCGAACTGCTCGCGACCGAGGGGCGGGCGCGCCGCGGGCGCCTGACCTTCCCGCGTGGCAGCGTGGAAACTCCGGCGTTCATGCCGGTGGGTACCTACGGCACGGTGAAAGGCATGCTGCCGCGCGACATTGAAGGGATCGGTGCGCAGATCATCCTCGGTAATACCTTCCATTTGTGGCTGCGACCCGGTACCGAAGTGATCAAGGCGCACGGAGACCTGCATGATTTCATGCAGTGGCAGGGCCCGATCCTGACTGACTCCGGCGGTTTCCAGGTGTTCAGCCTGGGTGCGATGCGCAAGATCAAGGAAGAGGGCGTTTATTTCGCCTCGCCGGTGGACGGGGCCAAGGTTTTCATGGGGCCGGAAGAGTCGATGCAGGTGCAGCGTGATCTTGGCTCCGACATCGTTATGATCTTTGATGAGTGCACCCCTTATCCGGCTGATGAAGACGTCGCACGGCGTTCAATGGAGTTGTCGCTGCGCTGGGCCAAGCGATCCAAGGACGCTCACGGCGACAGTCCAGCTGCACTCTTCGGCATCGTGCAAGGCGGCATGCACGAGTCGCTGCGCAAGCGCTCGCTGGAGGGGTTGTGCGAGATCGGCTTTGACGGTCTGGCGATCGGTGGCCTCTCCGTCGGGGAGCCGAAAGAGGAGATGATCCGCGTGCTCGACTTTCTGCCGCCACTGATGCCGGCGGACAAGCCTCGTTACCTGATGGGCGTCGGCAAGCCAGAAGACCTTGTTGAGGGCGTGCGCCGAGGGGTGGACATGTTCGATTGCGTGATGCCGACCCGCAATGCGCGAAACGGGCACTTGTTTACCGATGTCGGGGTGGTCAAGATCCGCAATGCTTCGCACCGCTACGACAATTCTCCACTGGATGCCGGTTGTGATTGTTACACCTGCAAACACTTCTCTCGGGCCTATCTGCACCATCTGGATAAATGCGGCGAAATGTTGGGCAGTATGCTCAATACCATCCACAACTTGCGGCACTACCAGCGCCTGATGGCTGGTTTACGCGACGCTATCCAACAGGGTACATTGGCGGCCTTTGTCGACGCCTTCTATGCCAAGCGTGGCCTGCCAACGCCGCCGCTTGCGTGACGAATCCATAACTAAACTGATCTCTGCAACAGGAGTGCTACATGAGCTTTCTGATTCCCGCCGCCTATGCTCAAGAGGCTGCCGCTGGTCCCGCTGGTAGCGGTTTCGAGTGGCTGTTTCTGGTCGGCTTTCTGGTCATTTTCTATCTGATGATCTGGCGCCCGCAGGCCAAGCGCGCCAAAGAGCATAAGAACCTGATCGGCGGTCTGCAGAAGGGTGACGAAGTGGTAACTTCCGGTGGTATCGCTGGCAAGGTCACCAAAGTTTCCGATGACTTCGTCGTGATCGAAGTCTCCGACTCGGTGGAGCTGAAGTTCCAGAAGGTGGCGATCGCCGCAACGCTGCCCAAGGGCACGCTGAAGGCCATCTGAGCTGACTTCTACTCAACACCAACGACGGGGCGCGCAAGGCGCCCCGCGTCATTAGACGGGCTGCGTCATGCTCAATAGATTCCCCCTCTGGAAATACCTGCTGATTGTGGTAGTGCTTGGCATTGCCTTCATTTATTCGGCGCCCAACCTTTATCCAGATGATCCTGCGGTGCAGATCACTGGCGCTGCGACTTCGCTCAATGTCACTGAAGCCGATCTAGATCGTGCCAGCAAGGCACTTGCCGAAGCCGGTATCGAGGTCAAGTCGGCGAACCTGGACGAGCAGGGGCGGGGCGGCCTGTTGCGATTGACCGATCAGGACGATCAGCTGCCTGCCAAGGACGTAGTGCGTCGGGCGCTGGGCGATGCTTATGTGGTTGCGCTCAATCTCGCACCCACGACCCCTGAGTGGCTACGCGATTTGGGTGCAAGCCCGATGAAGCTAGGCCTGGATTTGTCTGGCGGTGTGCATTTTCTGCTCGAAGTCGACATGGAAAAAGCCATCGAGACCCGCCTCAACGTGTACGAAGGCGAGGTCAAGAGTCTGTTGCGCAAGGAGCGCGTGCGCTATCGCAGCCTCCCTCAGCTGGAAAATGCTGTGCAGCTCGGTTTCGCTGACGAGGCCACGCTTTCTGCTGCCCAGTCTCTGATTCGCAAGAACTTCAACGATTTCGAGCTGACCTCCACTGAGCGTAATGGCCAGCAGGTACTGCGCCTGGCGATTACCGAGGCCAAGCTGGCAGAAATTCGTGAATATTCAATCAAACAGAACCTGACCACAGTCCGTAATCGGGTCAATGAACTGGGCGTTTCCGAGCCGCTGGTTCAGCGTCAGGGTGCCAATCGCATCGTCGTTGAGCTTCCAGGTGTACAGGATACCGCCGAAGCCAAGCGTATTCTGGGCAAGACCGCCAACCTCGAGTTCCGACTGGCCGCCGAAGCCGATGCTGCCCGTGCAACAACGGAGAGCTTTGAGTTTCGTGAGGAGGGGCGTCCGCCTGTCCAGCTTGAGCGCAACCTGATTATTACCGGGGACCAGGTTACCGACGCTCAGGCGAGCTATGACGAGAATGGCCGGCCTCAGGTCAACATTCGCCTGGATGGCCATGGCGGCGATCTGATGAATCGCGCCACTCGCAACAATGTTGGGCGCAGCATGGCAGTGGTGTTCATCGAGCAGCGGCCTACTACTCGCTACGTCAAGCAGATGGTTGACGGTGTAGAACAGGAAGTTCGCGTCGAGACCTTCCAAGAAGAGAAGAAAGTCATCAGCTTGGCGACCATCCAGTCGCCGCTGGGTAGTCAGTTCCGTATCACGGGTCTGGACGGCCAAGGCGAGTCGTCCGAGCTGGCACTGCTGCTTCGTGCCGGTGGCCTGGCCGCGCCAATGTACTTTGCCGAAGAGCGCACCATCGGTCCGAGCCTGGGCGCCGAAAACATCCAGCTCGGTGTTGAGGCGGCGATGTGGGGCTTCCTCTTCGTCGCGGTGTTCATGGTCCTGATCTACAAGTTCTTCGGGGTGCTGGCTACGGTCGCGCTGCTGTTCAATATGATCGTGCTGACGGCTTTGATGTCGATGCTGGGTGCCACGCTGACGCTTCCGGGTATCGCCGGTATCGTGTTGACGATGGGCATGGCGGTTGACGCCAACGTGCTGATTTTCTCGCGTATCCGGGAGGAAATAGCCAACGGCATGTCGGTGCAGCGTGCCATTCATGAGGGCTTCGATCGGGCATTTTCGGCGATCGTTGACGGCAACCTGACGACCCTTCTGGTTGGGGGCATTCTGTTTGCAATGGGAACCGGTCCTATCAAGGGGTTCGCCGTTACGCTCTCGCTCGGGATCATGACTTCCATGTTCACCGCCGTCGTCGTGACTCGCGCCATGGTCAACCTGATCTACGGTGGCCGTGATCTCAAGAAGTTGTGGATTTAAGGGGCTAGCACGATGAAACGCGTAATTAATTTCATGGGCGTACGTCACGTGGCGTTTGCCCTGACCGTAGTGCTCACGCTTGTGTCCCTAGCTAGTCTGGCGGTGAAAGGACTGAATTTTGGTCTGGATTTCACTGGCGGCACGCTTATCGAACTCTCGTACGAGCAGCCAATCGCTCTGGATCAGGTGCGCTCTCAACTAGTTAGTTCAGGTTTCAATGAGGCGGTAGTTCAGAGCTTTGGTGCCACCACTGACGTCCTGGTGCGTATGCCGGGCGATGATCCGCTGCTGGGCGAGCGCATTGCCGAAGCGTTGAGAGGTGGCGACGCGGGCAGCGCTGTAACGGTTAAGCGAGTCGAGTTCGTTGGGCCGGCGGTGGGTGAAGAACTGCGGGATCAGGGCGGTCTGGGCATGTTGCTTGCCCTCGGCGGCATCCTGGTTTACGTCGCATTCCGCTTTCAGTGGAAATTTGGCCTTGGTGCCGTGCTGTCGTTGTTCCATGACGTGATTCTGGTGCTGGGAGTGTTTTCCCTGTTTCAGATCTCCTTTGATTTGACGGTGCTGGCGGCGGTGTTGGCAGTCATCGGTTATTCATTGAACGACACCATCGTCATCTTCGACCGAATCCGGGAAAACTTCCGCATGCTGCGTAAGGCGGAGTTGCTCGAGAACATCAATATATCTACCACCCAAACACTGCTGCGGACCCTTGCTACCTCCGTGTCCACACTGCTTGCGGTGGGCGCGCTGATGTTTTTCGGTGGCGAGAATCTGTGGGGGTTCTCGCTGGCTCTGCTGATTGGGGTCGGTGCTGGTACCTACTCATCCGTCTACGTGGCTGGCATGTTGCTGGTGTGGCTGAATCTGACGCGTGAAGATCTCATCCCCCCTGTTGTCGAAGAAGTGGACGAACTCCCCTGACTTGGAACTTCTCGCGGCGTAACAGGTCCAACGCGCCGCCGCGGGCCTCGCCCGTAGAAGAAGGAAGACGCAGTGAACAAGTCGGTGCTGGTGGGTGCTGTTCTGGGGGCGGTTGTGGTGAGCGCAGGTGGTGCCTTTGCAACCTACACCTTGGTCGATCGAGGGCCTGAATTTGCCAGCGTGCTGGCCGTGAGGCCAGTCAAGGAGACCATCCAGACGCCTCGTGAGGTGTGCAAGGACGTGACGGTCACGCGCCAGAGGCCTGTGCAGGACAGCAATCGTCTTGCTGGCACGGCCGTGGGTGCGGTCGTTGGTGGACTGCTCGGTAGCCAGGTTGGCGGCGGCAATGGCAAGAAGATTGCCACGGTCGCCGGAGCCGTAGGCGGTGGCTACGCTGGCAATCAGGTGCAAGGCCGCATGCAGGCGAATGACACCTATAGCACAACGGAAACTCGCTGCAGTACGGTCACTGATAGCCATGAAAAAATCGTCGGCTACGAGGTGAAGTACGATCTCGAGGGCAAGTCTGGGCAGGTTCGGATGGATCGCGACCCTGGTCAGAGAATTCCGGTCCATGATGGTCAACTGGTGCTGACGCAGCAGTGACAGGACATAAAAAACGCCCAGAAGGGCGTTTTTTTGGGGATTGTGGTTACCGCTTCAATGCTGGAGTCAGATGAGGCTGGATGGCTGTTAGCACCGCCTTGAAGCACTTGGTATTGCCCGCGACGATCTGGCCTTTCTCCAGATATTCATGGCTGCCGCTGAAATCACTGACCAAGCCGCCAGCTTCTTGAATCAATAGCGCGCCTGCGGCCATGTCCCATTCAGACAGGCCGAACTCCCAGAACGCGTCATAGCGACCGGCTGCGACGTAGGCCAGATCAAGACTGGCCGCCCCAGCGCGGCGAAGCCCAGCGGTTTGGCCTACCAGGCTCCGGAACATATTGAGATAGCTATCGAGGTTGTCCAGCTGGCTGTCGCGGAACGGGAATCCTGTGCCAAGGAGTGCACCTTCCAGGCTTTTCCGAGCGCTGACACGCAGGCGACGCCCGTTGAGTGCGGCACCACGGCCCCGGCTGGCAGTGAATTCTTCCTGGCGAACCGGATCGATCACCACGGCGTGTTCGAGGCGACCACGGTATTTGCAAGCGATGCTGACTGCGTAGTGAGGCACGCCACGCAGGAAGTTGGTGGTGCCGTCCAGCGGGTCGATCACCCAGAGGTAATCTTTGCCGTCCCCGCTGCCTTCCAGCTGTCCGCCTTCCTCGCCAAGGATTCCATGGTTTGGATAGGCTTTGCGCAGCGCAGCAACGATCAGTTGTTCGGCTGTGCGGTCGATTTCCGAGACGTAATCGCGCGCGTCCTTTTCGCTAACCGAGATCACGTCCAGGCGCTCGGTGGAACGAACAATCATTTCGCCAGCGCTACGGGCGGCGCGCAGCGCGATATTCAGCATGGGCTGCATCGATCAAATACCTGGTCGTTTAAAGAAAGCCGGCAATTCTATCAGAAACCTATGCGGCGTGTTGCTCGGCAAGGGGTCGTTCAGACGGTTAATGGCGAAGCTGCGGATCCTTCCTGTAAGCTTTCGGTCTGCTTCCTGATAGAGAAAAAACCGTGTCGCTACAGAGCATTCGCGTGGTGTTGGTCAATACCAGTCACGCCGGGAATATCGGGGGTGCGGCCCGTGCCATGAAAAATATGGGTTTGTCCCGCTTGGTGCTGGTGGATCCGGAGGACTTTCCGAGCCCGAACGCCGTCGCTCGGGCCTCGGGTGCAACCGATATTCTTGACTCCGCGGAGATCGTTGCGACGCTCGAGGAGGCGTTGGTGGGCTGCAGTCTCGTGCTGGGCACCAGCGCACGCGATCGCCGCATACCCTGGCCGCTGCTGGATCCGCGCGAAACCGGAACGGTCTGTCTTGAGCAAGTCGAGCGGGGCGGTGAGGTTGCGTTGGTGTTTGGGCGGGAATACGCCGGGCTTACTAACGAAGAGCTTCAGCGTTGCCAGTACCATGTGCATATCCCATCAGATCCTGACTTCAGTTCGTTGAACCTGGCTGCTGCGGTGCAGGTGCTCGCTTATGAAGTGCGCATGGCCTGGCTGGCAGCGAACGATCAGCCGACCAAGCAGGAGAAGCTCGAAACAACCTCGATGCTTGATACCCAGCCGGTTACGGCTGATGAGCTTGAGCTTTATTACGGTCATCTAGAGCAGACCTTGGTCGAAATTGGCTTTCTCGATCCCCAGAAACCCCGGCATCTCATGCCTCGCCTGCGCAGGCTTTACGGCCGTAGCGGTATAAGCAAGCTGGAGATGAATATTCTGCGCGGAATCCTTACCGAAACCCAGAAGGCCGTCCGCGGCGAACCCCACAAGCGGAGAAGTGATTGATGTTCGAAGGCATGCGCGAAGATATCCAGAGCGTTTTCCATCGCGATCCGGCAGCGCGTAACGCATTCGAGGTCATCACCTGTTATCCGGGTCTGCACGCTGTCTGGTTTCATCGGGTGTCTCACTGGCTTTGGGTGAACGACTGCAAGTGGCTGGCACGGATGAATTCGAATCTGGCGCGTTGGCTGACGGGCATCGAAATCCATCCAGGCGCGCAGATAGGACGCCGTTTCTTTATCGATCACGGGATGGGCATCGTCATCGGTGAGACGGCGCAGATCGGCGATGACGTGACGCTCTATCATGGGGTCACCTTGGGCGGTACAAGTTGGAGCAAGGGCAAACGTCATCCAACACTTGAGGATGGGGTAATCGTTGGGGCGGGGGCGAAAATTCTTGGCCCGTTCACGGTGGGTGCAGGCGCCAAAATCGGGTCCAATGCAGTAGTGACTCGTGCGGTTCCGGCCGGCGCTACCGCGGTCGGTATTCCGGGTCGGGTTATTGCCAAGTCCGATGACGAGCAAGAGGCCAAGCGCAAGGCCATCGCAGAGAAGATCGGTTTCGATGCATACGGTGTGACCGAGGATATGCCGGATCCGGTGGCGCGCGCTATCGGCCAGTTGCTCGATCATGTTCAGGCAGTCGAGGAGCGCATGGACGGTATGTGTAAGGCGTTGACCGCACTTGGCAGCGATTATTGTGCAAAGCAGATGCCCGAGCTGCGTGAGGAGGATTTCGCTGAGGTCAAGCGGGCGGGCGAAGAGCCCCGCTCCTGAAAGTGCGGTAGGGCGGGCGTGCTGTTATGATGAATTCCTGTCTGCGGGCAAGTCGGTGGAGTCTGCGCCCGTAGAGATCATCTCATGCGGCTAAAGTCCGAGTGATTTAATGGGGCTTATAGTTGATCTAAATAGTCGGGTATTGCATACTTGCCTCAAACCATGATGCTTGGTGCGAACCGATGCGATTGACTACCAAAGGCCGTTACGCCGTCACTGCGATGCTCGACCTTGCGCTGCATGCGCAACACGGTCCGGTATCCCTCGCGGATATTTCCGAGCGGCAAGGCATCTCGCTTTCCTATCTTGAACAGCTGTTTGCCAAGCTGCGTCGCGGCAGTTTGGTGACGAGTGTTCGTGGGCCGGGGGGTGGCTATCAGCTTTCTCGCGAGATGGCGGGCATTCAAGTTGCGCAGGTCATCGATGCGGTGAACGAGTCGGTAGATGCCACGCGATGCCAAGGCTTGGGTGACTGCCACTCGGGGGATACGTGTCTGACCCACCATCTGTGGTGCGACTTGAGTCAGCAGATCCATGAGTTTCTGACTGGCATCAGTCTGGCGGATCTGGTGATGCGCCGCGAGGTTCAGGAAGTGGCTCTGCGTCAGGATATGCGCCGCGCCAATGGACAGACTCCGCAACTGGATAAGATTGAAGCGTCCGCCATTGAATGAGCAGGACGACAGCCTGATAGGAGATACCTGATGAAGTTGCCGATTTACCTGGACTACTCCGCTACCACGCCGGTTGACCCTCGCGTCGCCGAGAAGATGGTTGAATGCCTGACAGCTGAAGGTAACTTCGGTAACCCGGCTTCGCGCTCCCACGCTTTCGGCTGGAAAGCCGAGGAAGCAGTCGAGAATGCGCGCCGTCAAGTTGCCGAGCTGGTCAATGCAGATCCTCGCGAAATCGTGTGGACCTCTGGTGCGACCGAGTCGGATAACCTGGCTATAAAGGGTGCGGCGCATTTCTACGCGTCCAAGGGCAAGCACATTGTAACCAGCAAGATCGAGCATAAAGCCGTTCTTGATACAACCCGCCAGCTCGAGCGCGAGGGCTTCGAAGTAACCTACATCGAGCCTGGCGAGGATGGTGTGATCACGCCGGCGATGGTTGAAGCTGCGCTACGCGACGACACCGTGCTGGTGTCCATCATGCATGTGAACAACGAAATCGGAACGATCAACGATATCGCCGCTATTGGTGAGCTCACCCGTTCGCGTGGTGTGCTGTTCCACGTCGATGCCGCGCAGTCGACCGGGAAGGTGGAGATCGATCTGGAGAAAATGAAGGTCGATCTGATGTCCTTCTCTGCTCACAAGACATATGGTCCCAAAGGGGTCGGCGCCCTGTACGTGCGGCGCAAACCGCGTGTGCGTCTTGAAGCGCAGATGCATGGCGGCGGACATGAGCGTGGCATGCGCTCGGGAACGCTGGCAGCGCATCAGTCAGTGGGCATGGGTGAGGCGTTCCGCATTGCCAAAGAAGAAATGGCTGCAGAAAACGAGCGTATTACTCAGCTGCGCGACCGCTTCTTCAAGCAGGTTGAGCACCTGGAAGAGCTTTATGTGAATGGCAGCATGACGGCACGGGTGCCGCACAACCTGAACCTGAGTTTCAACTACGTTGAAGGCGAGTCGCTGATCATGGCGCTCAAGGACCTGGCGGTTTCTTCTGGTTCAGCCTGTACCTCTGCTTCGCTGGAGCCGTCCTACGTGCTTCGGGCGCTGGGTCGTAATGACGAACTGGCACACAGCTCGATCCGTTTTACCTTCGGTCGTTTTACTACCGAAGAAGAAGTTGACTACGCCGCGCAGAAGGTCAGCGAGGCGGTCACGAAATTGCGTGAGCTTTCACCCTTGTGGGACATGTTCAAGGATGGCGTCGATATTTCTCAGGTCGAGTGGGCTGCCCACTGATTTGAAACGTCGAGTTCCGCATAGCCTGATTCAAAGAGGATTGCACCATGGCATACAGTGATAAGGTCATTGACCATTACGAAAATCCCCGCAACGTCGGTAAGTTCGACGCTGAGGATCCTTCCATCGGTACCGGCATGGTCGGCGCGCCGGCCTGCGGCGATGTGATGCGACTGCAGATCAAGGTCAACGAGCAAGGCGTGATCGAAGATGCCAAGTTCAAGACCTATGGTTGCGGTTCAGCCATTGCTTCCAGCTCCCTTGCTACCGAGTGGATGAAGGGCAAGACGCTGGAAGAAGCGGAAACCATCAAGAACACTCAGCTCGCTGAAGAGCTGGCACTGCCGCCGGTGAAAATCCATTGCTCGGTATTGGCAGAGGATGCCATCAAGGCAGCCGTTCGCGATTACCGCGAGAAAAAAGGGTTGCCGCAGGCCTAAGGGGGTATCGATGGCTATCAGCATGACAACCGCCGCTGCCGATCACGTGCGTCGTTCTCTGGAAGGGCGCGGCAAAGGGCTTGGGGTCCGGTTGGGTGTACGGACCACCGGCTGTTCCGGCCTGGCTTATGTGCTCGAGTTCGTGGACGAAGCAGCTACAGAGGACTCGGTCTTCGACAGTCATGGCGTCAAGGTGATCATCGATCCCAAGAGCCTCGTGTACCTCGACGGGACGGAGCTCGACTTTGTTCGAGAGGGGCTGAACGAAGGCTTCAAGTTCAACAACCCTAACGTACGTGGCGAATGCGGCTGCGGCGAAAGCTTCAATATCTGAGGACGCTGTGGGAACTCCCTGTCACTATGCGCTGTTCGAGTTGCAGCCAACTTTCGATATCGATCCGGAGCTGCTGTCGTCTCGTTACCGCGAGCTGGCGCGCAAAGTTCATCCGGATCGGTTTGCTGACGCTGGCGAGACCGAGCAGCGCTACGCAATCGAACGCTCGACGAATCTCAACGAGGCCTATCAGACGCTGAAAAGCCCGTCGCGTCGAGCGCGCTACCTGCTCACGCTTGAGGGTCGCGAGATGCCGTTGGAGGCGACCGTTCAGGATCCCGCTTTCCTTATGCAGCAGATGCAGTGGCGCGAAGAGCTGGAGGAATTGCAAAGTGATGCGGATATCGCAGGTGTAGGTTCCTTTAAGGCTCGCCTCAAAGCGGCTCAGCAAGGTCTCAATGACTCTTTCGCCGGCATCTGGCGGGATGATTCGCAGCGGGCGGAGGCGGAACGGCTGGTGCGTCGCATGCAGTTTCTCGACAAGCTGTCCCAGGAAGTGCGCCAGTTAGAAGAGCGCCTCGACGATTAACCCCGCGTAGCGCCAGACGCTGCGCCCGATATCAGACAGACATGGCCTTACTTCAGATAGCTGAACCCGGACAAAGCCCGCAACCGCACCAGCGTCGACTGGCGGTTGGCATCGATCTTGGCACTACCAATTCGCTCGTTGCAGCCCTGCGCAGTGGCGTTACGGCACCACTGGCCGATGCCGATGGAGAGGTGATTCTGCCATCCGCGGTGCGTTATCACGGCGATCACGTTGAAGTGGGGCGAGCAGCGAAAGCCGCCGCTGCCAGCGATCCGTTAAATACCATTGTGTCCGTCAAGCGCCTGATGGGTAGGGGTGTCGGTGATGTGAAGCAGCTGGGTGGGCAGCTGCCTTATCGATTCAGCGAGGGGCAGTCACAGATGCCCTTCATCGAGACGGTGCAGGGCGCCAAAAGCCCGGTTGAGGTCTCTGCGGAGATTCTTCGCGCGTTGCGTGAGCGTGCTGAGGCCGTATTGGGCGGCGAGCTGGTCGGTGCGGTAATTACGGTTCCGGCATATTTCGATGATGCGCAACGGCAAGCGACCAAGGATGCCGCGCGCCTGGCTAATCTCAACGTGCTACGCCTGCTTAATGAGCCCACTGCCGCCGCCGTTGCCTACGGTCTGGACCGCGAAGCCGAAGGTGTCGTGGCGATCTATGACCTGGGCGGTGGAACCTTCGATATCTCCATCCTGCGCCTGACCAAAGGCGTATTCGAGGTGCTGGCTACCGGTGGTGATACTGCGCTTGGCGGTGATGATTTCGATCATGCGATTGCCGGCTGGATTCTGGCCAAGGCCGGTGCCTCCCAGGATCTCGATCCGGGAACCCAGCGTGAAGTGCTGAAAATTGCCTGCGATGCCAAGGAGCAGCTCAGCGAAACAGATACCGTCGAAGTGCGCTATGCCGATTGGCAGGGCGTTCTGACGCGGGCCACATTCAACGAGCTCATCGAGCCGATGATCGCTCGTAGCCTTAAATCGTGCAGGCGCGCGCTGCGTGATTCGTCGATTGAGCTGGATGAGGTCCAGGCGGTGGTCATGGTCGGCGGTTCCACACGGGTCCCTCGAGTTCGCGAGCGTGTGGGGGAGATGTTCGGACGGGAACCGTTGACGGATATCGATCCCGATCAGGTCGTTGCGATCGGTGCTGCAATCCAGGCCGAGACGCTGGCCGGCAACAATCGCGATGGTGAAGAGTTGTTGCTGCTCGATGTAATTCCGCTGTCGCTTGGACTGGAAACGATGGGCGGGCTGATGGAGAAGATCATTCCGCGCAATACCACCATTCCGGTTGCTCGGGCTCAGGAGTTCACCACGTACAAGGACGGCCAGACGGCCATGATGATCCATGTGCTGCAGGGTGAGCGCGAGCTTATTGCCGATTGTAGATCCCTGGCTCGCTTCGAGCTGCGGGGCATCCCGCCAATGGTGGCCGGGGCTGCGAAGATTCGTGTCACCTTTCAGGTTGATGCGGACGGGCTGCTCAGTGTTTCGGCGCGTGAGCTGGCGTCGGGCGTGGAGTCCAGTATCCAGGTAAAGCCCTCTTATGGACTCACCGATGGCGAGATTGCTCGCATGTTGGAAGACTCTTTTCATAAGGCCAATGAAGACAAAACGGCCCGAGCGCTTCGTGAGCAGTTGGTTGATGCGCAGCGACTGCTCGAGGCGGTTGAAGGGGCATTGGCGGTTGATGGCGAGCGTCTGCTCGACCAAGAAGAGCGCGAGGCGATCGAGTCGCAGGTGCGCGAGTTGCGTGAGTTGCTTGATAGTCAGGATGGCCTTGCCATCGAGCGTCAGGTGAAGCGCCTCAGCCAGATTACCGATGTCTTTGCAGCGCGACGACTAGATTCCACCGTCAAGGCCGCCCTGGCCGGGCGGCGGCTTAACGATATCGAGGATTGAACCAGATGCCGCAGATTGTTTTCCTGCCTCATGCCGACCATTGTCCGGAAGGGGCGGTAGTGGATGCTCAGCCCGGTGAGACGGTGCTTGACGCTGCGCTGCGAAATGGCATCGATATTGAACATGCCTGTGAAAAGTCCTGTGCGTGTACGACTTGCCATGTGGTGATCCGCGAGGGCTTCGCTTCGCTAGAGGCGTCCGACGAATTGGAGGATGACATGCTGGATAAGGCGTGGGGGCTAGAGCCTACCTCCAGGCTGTCCTGCCAGGCTGCGATTGCCGACGTCGATCTGGTTGTCGAGATACCGAAATACACCATCAATCAAGTGTCCGAAGGTCATTAAGGCGAGGTGAATCATGGCGCTTAAATGGTCCGATGTATTGGATATTGCAATTGAGCTGAGTGAGCGTAAGCCTGACGTTGATCCCCGCTACGTAAATTTCGTCGAATTGCATCGTTGGGTTGTCGAGCTGCCAAGCTTTTCGGACGATCCGACGCGCGGTGGCGAAAAAGTCCTGGAAGCCATACAGGCTGCCTGGATCGAAGAGGCTTAGAGGAGCCTCTGTCAGCCGGGGTCTGTGGGAGGGCTATCTGGAATTGATGGCTTCTGCCGATTGGCTTCTAGCTTCTGGCTACCCTTATATTTTTCGTCTCGACCCGCGTATAATTCGCGGGTTTACTCGTTTGCTTTAACTTATCGTTTTCTGGAGTTTCAAATGGCCCTGCAACGCACTTTCTCCATCATCAAGCCTGACGCCGTCGCCAAGAATGTTATTGGTGAAATCACCTCTCGTTTCGAGAAGGCTGGTCTGCGTGTCGTCGCTTCGAAGATGGTTCAGTTGTCCGAACGTGAAGCGGGCGGTTTCTATGCCGAACACAGCGAGCGCGGTTTCTTCAAGGATCTGGTCGCTTTCATGGTGTCCGGTCCAGTAATCGTCCAGGTTCTGGAAGGCGAAGACGCCATTGCCAAAAACCGTGAGCTGATGGGCGCTACCAACCCGAAGGAAGCAGCTCCAGGCACTATTCGCGCCGATTTCGCTGTCTCTATCGATGAGAACGCTGTTCATGGTTCCGACTCCGAGGCGTCCGCCGCTCGCGAAATCGCCTACTTCTTCTCTGCCACCGAAGTGTGTGCCCGCATTCGCTGATCAGGCGAAGGTGAATCCTGATGACTGTGACTACCGGTAAAGTAAATCTGCTGGGGCTGACCCAGCCTCAGCTGGAAAGCTTCTTCGATTCCATAGGGGAGAAGCGCTTTCGTGCCGGTCAGGTCATGAAATGGATTCACCACTTTGGCGTCGATGACTTCGATGCCATGAGTAATATCGGCAAGGCCTTGCGCGAAAAGCTCAAGGCCTCTGCTGAGATCCGCGGCCCCGAAATCGTTAGCGAAGACATTTCCACCGACGGCACCCGCAAATGGGTTGTGCGTGTGGCTTCGGGGAGCTGCGTGGAGACCGTCTATATTCCCCAGGGTGGGCGAGGCACGCTCTGTGTTTCTTCCCAGGCTGGCTGTGCGCTGGACTGCAGCTTCTGCTCGACTGGCAAGCAAGGTTTTAATAGCAACCTCACCGCTGCCGAAGTGATCGGTCAGGTGTGGATTGCCAATAAGTCGTTCGGCACGATACCGGCGAAGGTAGATCGCGCCATCACCAACGTGGTGATGATGGGCATGGGCGAACCCCTGCTCAACTTCGACAATGTCGTCGCCGCCATGCAGATCATGATGGACGACCTCGGCTACGGTATATCCAAGCGTAAGGTGACGCTCTCAACATCGGGTGTAGTACCGATGATCGAGGAGCTGTCTAAGGTTATTGATGTATCGCTGGCCCTTTCGCTGCACGCGCCGAATGATGAGTTACGTGATCAGCTGGTTCCGATCAACAAGAAATACCCGTTGGAAATGCTGCTGGCGGCCTGCCAACGCTATATCTCCAATCTTGGCGAAAAGCGCGTCCTGACTATCGAATACACGTTGTTACAGGGCGTTAACGATCAGCCTGAGCACGCCGAACAGATGGTCGTCCTGCTGGCGAAGATTCCGTGCAAGATCAATCTGATCCCGTTCAATCCCTTTCCGCACTCCGGATATGAGCGGCCGAGCAACAACGCAATCAGACGTTTTCAGGACATCCTCCACAAGGCTGGGCACAATGTGACAGTGCGCACCACTCGCGGTGAGGATATCGACGCAGCCTGCGGCCAGCTGGTCGGGCAGGTGCTGGATAGAACGCGTCGAAGCGAGCGATACATCGCAGTGCGCCAGCTGCAATCTGAGCCAGTGACGACGCCCGTTGCTACGAACCGTTCCTGAGGGGGATGCTGATGACCTTGCGCGTCGCGCTGCTGTTTGTGCTCGCCAGTCTAATGGCTGGCTGTGTGTCTTCCGGATCGGTGAACCCGATGCGTACTTCGGAAGGTCGCGACGAAGCCCGAGATGCCTATATTCAGCTTGGCATCGGCTATTTGCAGCAGGGCGAGGCCTCTCGTGCGAAATCGCCGCTACGCAAGGCGCTTGAGCTGGACCCCAATAGTGCAGATGCCCATGCGGCGTTGGCCTTGGTATTCCAGAACGAAATGGAAAATCAGCTCGCAGACGAGCATTACCGCAAGGCGCTGTCGAGTCACAATGACGCCCGTATCCTCAACAACTATGGCAGCTTTCTGTTCGAGCAAAAGCGCTATCCAGAGGCGATGGAGCGTTTCTCAAAGGCCGCGGAAGATAATCTGTATTCCGGGCGATCCCACGTCTTTCAGAACATGGGCATGACAGCTCTGATGCTGGGTCAGCGCGAGCAGGCCGAAACCTATTTCACTCGTGCCTTGCGCCTCGACAGCCGGCAGCCGCGCGCACTACTCGAATTGGCCGTAATGGCGTACGAAGACAAGCAGTACGTCCCGGCAAAACGTTATTACGAAGGTTTCAGCAGCCTTTCCGAGCAAAATGCCCGTAGTCTGCTGCTGGGCATTCGTTTGGCGAACATTCATCAGGACCGCGATCAGGCGGCGAGCCTGGGTTTACAGCTCAAGCGCCTGTATCCGGGGACGCCTGAATATCAACAGTTTCTTTCGGAGCAACGATGATAGCGCCCCATTCTGAAGCCGCCGCCCCGACGGCCCTGGGCAATCCTGGCGAAACGTTGCGGGCTGAGCGCGAGAGTAAAAACTGGTCCCTCCCCGCAGTCGCCAAGCAGCTCAACCTCTCGGAGCGATCCCTGACCCAGATAGAGGCAGGTGACTTCAGTCAGCTGCCGGGCCACACATTCGCCCGCGGCTACGTACGTGCGTACGCCAAGCTGCTGGGACTGGACCAGAATCGTCTGGTACAGCAGTTCGACCAGCATACCGGTACAGATGCAACCGGCAGCAGCGTCAACAGTCTTGGCCACATCGATCAGCCCGTGCGGCTGTCGCGCAGCATGGTGCGTTTCTTTACCTTCATCCTGACATTGGTGATTGGCGTAGGTGCGTTCCTGTGGTGGCAGGATCGCTCGGCTCGTACCGAGTCGGGCCCGTCGGTCTCCGCACTTGAGCGCATTGAGGTCGAGGCTGCCGACGGAACTACTGAAATTCATTTGCTCGACCGCGCTGAAGAGCCAGTCGAACTCGCAATCGAGGAGCCAGTCAGTTCGACGTCATCGGCTGCCGACGAGCTCCAGGCCCCCAACACCGAGCCGTTACCACTAGCTGAACAGCCTGTAGTCGGAACGGAGGAAGGAACGCCAGCTCAGCTGGCGGAGGACGAGCCTTCCAGTGAGGCGCCGGCCGCTGCCCAGGCCGATGCTACGCCCGCGCCAGTGGGTGATGTAGCTGAAGCCGAGCCTGTCGGGCCGGGGGAAGGCCGTTTGACCTTGAATTACACGGCGGATTGCTGGACGCGGGTCACTGATGCGAAAGGTGAAGTGCTTTACAGCGGGCTGGCTAAAGCCGGCAGCAGCCGCACCCTGGTTGGCGCAACCCCGCTGGACCTGCATCTGGGCTTTGCCTCGGGCGTTCAGGTCAGCTACAACGGCGAGCCCGTCAGTCTTTCCGGAAAAACCCGCGGTGAAACCGCGCGTCTCAAGCTCGGACAGTAATCATGCACAGTGAGTCTCCTATCAAGCGTCGACCTACTCGCAAAATCTGGGTAGGCAACGTACCGGTCGGCGGCGATGCGCCTATCGCCGTACAGAGCATGACCAATACCGAAACCTGCGATGTGGATGCCACGGTTGCACAGATCGAGCGGCTGAAAAATGCCGGAGCTGACATCGTGCGGGTGTCGGTGCCTTCGATGGAGGCGGCCGAGGCGTTCGGCAAGATCAAGCAGCGCGTCAGTTTGCCGTTGGTGGCGGACATTCATTTCGATTATCAGATCGCTCTGCGCGTCGCCGAGCTTGGTGTTGATTGCCTGCGCATCAATCCCGGCAATATCGGGCGCGAAGACCGTGTCCGGGCTGTGGTCGAAGCGGCGCGGGATCGCGGCATCCCGATTCGCATAGGTGTTAACGCCGGCTCGTTGGAAAAGGATCTGCAGAAGAAATACGGCGAGCCGACACCCGAGGCGCTGGTAGAGTCTGCGTTGCGCCATGTCGAACATCTCGACCGTCTGAACTTTCCGGATTTCAAGGTAAGCGTAAAAGCCTCCGACGTATTCATGGCTGTGGCAGCCTACCGTCTGTTGGCGGACAAGATCGAGCAGCCTCTGCACCTTGGCATCACCGAAGCCGGTGGCTTGCGCTCGGGTACAGTGAAATCGGCCGTCGGGTTGGGCATGCTGCTCGCCGAGGGTATAGGCGACACCATTCGCATATCGCTGGCTGCTGACCCGGTGGAAGAGATCAAGGTCGGTTTCGACATCCTCAAGTCGCTGCGTCTGCGTTCGCGCGGGATCAATTTCATCGCCTGTCCAAGTTGCTCCCGGCAGAACTTCGACGTGGTCAAGACCATGAACGAACTAGAGGGGCGGCTTGATGATTTGCTGGTGCCTCTGGATGTGGCGGTGATCGGTTGCGTTGTGAACGGGCCCGGTGAGGCCAAGGAAGCACATATCGGCTTGACAGGTGGGACGCCGAACAACCTGATCTATATCGACGGTAAGCCGGCGCAAAAGCTGAACAACGAAAACCTGGTCGATGAGTTGGAGCAGCTGATTCGTCGCAAGGCCAGCGAAAAGGCCGAGTCTGACGCTGCGCTGATACTGCGCAGCTGAATTAAGGAACCGAATTGAGCAAGTCTCTGCAAGCCATCCGTGGCATGAACGATATTCTTCCGGCCCAGACGCCGGTTTGGCGCTACCTTGAAACGACCTTCGCACAGTTGCTCGACAGCTATGGCTACAGCGAGATTCGTCTGCCGATCCTCGAGTTCACCGATCTGTTCGCTCGCGGAATCGGCGAGGGGACCGACGTGGTCGACAAGGAGATGTACACCTTCCTCGACCGTAATGAGGAGTCATTGACGCTGCGGCCCGAGGGAACTGCCGGTTGCGTGCGCGCTGTGCTCGAACATGGCATGACGGGCGGCGGGCAGGTACAGAAGCTTTGGTACGCGGGGCCGATGTTCCGCTACGAGAAGCCACAGAAGGGCCGCTATCGCCAGTTCCATCAGATCGGTGTCGAAGTCTTCAATCAGCCGGGTCCGGATATTGATGCCGAGCTGATCGTACTGACCGCGCGACTGTGGAAGAAGCTCGGCCTGTCCGATTCGGTCACCTTGCAGCTGAATAGCCTCGGCTCTAGCGAGGCAAGGGCAACCTATCGCGACGCGTTAGTAGCTTACCTGCAGCAGCATTTCGAACAGCTCGACGAAGACAGCCAGCGCCGCCTGACCAGTAACCCCCTGCGTATTCTCGACAGCAAGAATGCCCAGACCCAAGCGCTGCTGGCTGATGCGCCGACGCTGCATGACTATCTGGATGAAGAATCACGTACGCATTTCGAAGGCCTGAAAGCCCGTCTCGAAGTCGCAGGAATAGACTTTCAGATCAATCCCAAGCTGGTTCGTGGCTTGGACTATTACGGCCGGACCGTGTTCGAGTGGGTGACCGACAAACTGGGATCGCAAGGTACCGTTTGCGCGGGTGGTCGTTATGACGGGCTGGTCAGTCAGTTTGGCGGCAAGCCCACTCCCGGCGTTGGCTTCGCTATGGGCATTGAGCGGCTGGTGTTGCTTCTCGAAACACTCGAATTGGTGCCCGAGGAACTTAATCAGCCGGCACACGCATTCATCTGTGCTTTTGGTGAGGCGGCCGAACTGGCAGCGCTGGGCCTGGCCGAGCGTTTGCGGGATGCCTTGCCGGGCCTGCGCCTGCTGGTCAACGCGGGCGGCGGAAGCTTCAAGAGTCAGTTCAAGAAAGCCGACAAGAGCGGCGCCCGTTTCGCGCTGATTCTGGGTGACGACGAACTGGCCGGGCGCGTGGTAGGTTGCAAGCCGCTGCGCGACGACAGCGAACAACAAAGCATTGCCTGGGATGCTCTACCCGAGTATCTGGCTGCCTGTCTCGCGTGAGCGGTCAGGTCTGATTTAAGCGAATGAAGGAGTGACAGTGTGACCTCGGGTACCGAAGAAGAACAGCTGGCGCAAATCAAGGAATGGTGGCAGCAAAACGGCAAGCCATTGCTGTTTGGGGGTGCGCTTGCTCTGGTGCTGGTATTCGGCTGGCAGTTCTGGCAGAAGCACCAGCTCAATCAGGCGCATAGTTCCTCGACGGTCTATCAGCAGTTGCTGAATGCCGCGCTGGAAGAGGGTGGGGCCGATACCGCTGAGGTCTCGCGCCTGGGCAATTTGCTACAGAAAGAATTCGCTGGTTCTCACTACGCTCAGTACGGCAGCCTCTTCGTTGCCAAGGTGGCGGTAGAGTCCGGCCGTCTCGACGAGGCTGCAACGGAGCTTCAGGCGGTGCTGGACAAGCCTGCCGACAAGACTCTGGAAGAGCTGGCTCGCCAGCGCATGGCCCGTGTTCTTGCGGCGCAGGATAAGGCTGAGGATGGTCTCGCGTTGCTCGACGGCGAAGCTGTCGATGCGTTTGCCGCCAGTCGTGAAGAGTTACGGGGCGATCTGCTGGTTCAGCTGCAACGCCCTGAAGAAGCCCACGCTGCCTATTCCAAAGCAAAAGAACTGCTGTCTCAGGATGCCGCGATCGGTGGCCTGCAGCTGAAACTTGACGATCTGGCTCGTGGAGAGGCGTGAATTGATGCGTTGGAAAACTGCAGCACTGCTGACTCTGGCCGTTCTTGCGGCAGGTTGCAGCAGCAACGACAAGAAAGAACCCGAACCCGCCGAACTGGTCAAGTTTGACGCTGAGACCCAGCTAGAAGAACAGTGGAGCCGGTCTATCGGCGACGGCCAGGGCGAGACCTATAACCTACTGGCCCCCGTTGTCTACGGTAATGAGATATTTGCCGCCGATGTCGAAGGGTTGGTCGTGGCCATGGACCGTACGACCGGCAAGGTCAACTGGAAGAATGACCTCGAAGTGCCGATTTCTGGTGCCGTAGGCGCTGGCTACGGCCTGGTTCTGGTCGGTACGCTGCGTGGTGAAGTGCTGGCTCTGGATGTATCCACTGGTGAAGAGCGCTGGCGTAGCCAGGTGAGCAGCGAGGTGCTCGCCGCCCCCGCCGTCAATGGCGACGTGGTTGTTGTTCAGACCCAGGATGACCGTGTCATCGCGCTTGAGATTGACACCGGCACCCAGCGTTGGAGCTACGAAAGTTCGCCAGCGGTCCTGACCCTGCGCGGTACCGGCTCACCGTTGCTGACCAACGAGCTGGCGATCGCCGGCCTTTCCAGTGGCAAGGTAGTAGCACTGGACACCCGCCGCGGATTGCCAATCTGGGAGCAACGGGTCGCCATTCCACAAGGTCGTTCCGAACTTGAGCGCGTCGTCGATATCGATGGCGGGCTGCTGCTTTCAGGCGGCACCCTTTATGTCGCTTCCTTCCAGGGTCGCGCAGCAGCGCTGGATCTGGAGAGTGGTCGGATTCTATGGCAACGCGATGCCTCGACGGCGACCGGCCTTGCGATGGGGTATGGCAGTGTCTACGTAAGCCAGGCCGAGGGCACGGTGCTCGGCATCGATGAGCGATCGACAACCGTGCTGTGGAGCAACGATTCGCTGCTGCGTCGGCAGCTGTCCGCTCCGGCGGTTTTCTCCAGCTATGTCGTGGTGGGTGACAAGGAGGGGTATCTACACTTCCTCAGCCAGGTCGATGGGCGTTTCGTAGCGCGCACCCGTATCGACAGCGCCGGGGTGCGAGCCAGACCTGTGGTCGAAGGCGACTGGCTGTATGCCTACGGTAACGACGGAAAGCTTGTCGCGCTGACCATTCGCCAGGCGGATTGACAGCCTCACGTCGTGTACCTTGCTCCGTTCAGGCGGAGCAATAATTATCTGGCCGCTGCCTTGCAGCGGCCTTCGTGTTTTCTGAAATATCGCAGTGGAGAGCCGTATGGTTCCCGTAATCGCCCTGGTGGGCCGCCCGAACGTTGGCAAGTCCACCCTGTTTAACCGCTTGACCAAGAGCCGTGACGC